>Ga0114967_10000426_pt1 | contig 35692 bp, 26 predicted proteins | sample M_130628_MF_Meta_FD_92639 | JGI IMG/M metagenome (GOLD analysis project Ga0114967, IMG submission 92639) | Freshwater microbial communities from Lake Montjoie, Canada to study carbon cycling - M_130628_MF_MetaG | ecosystem: Environmental > Aquatic > Freshwater > Lake | place: Lake Montjoie...
AATACTGCGAATTTGTGGCATAAAGCCCATATCCATCATTTTGTCGGCTTCATCCAAAATCATGATTTTAATGTCTTTTACACCAATATCGCCACGCAAATACAAATCCATGAATCGGCCAGGAGTCGCAACAATGATGTCAACACCTGCTTGAATAGCCTCAATTTGAGTTTTTGGTCCAAGTCCGCCATAAAGTGCGACGTGACGAATATCAGTATATTTAGCCAGTTCGCCCACCGCCTTATCAATCTGAATCACCAACTCACGAGTGGGTGCAAAAATCAAACATCGAGGCAATTTGCCTTGTGCGTACTTTACTTTCATCAAAATTGGCAAAAGATATGCTGCCGTTTTGCCTGTACCCGTTTGAGCGATTCCCAAAACATCATGTCCTTGTAGCGTCAATGGAATTGTTTTTTGTTGAATTGGTGTAGGTATCGTATAACCAGCATCAGCGATGGCATTAAATAACTGACGATTAAGTTCAAATTGCTCAAATGTATTTTCTATTTCTTCCATAATCTCAATCCAACGGCAACAGCCTACCTTCCTCCACGATGACAATGGCTATTATTTAATTGGTAATTTTTAATTCTTTAAATGTTGCCTCAAAACTTTCTTCAAAACCCGAAGTGTATTTTGTCAAAAAACGAATTTTGGTAACTCTCTGATTATCAACACCTTTATTTAAGAAAAAGTTACAGGCATCGGCTTGTGTGGTTACTTTTTGATTAATGAAGACTCCGCCACGCAAGATTTTATCGATCACACGAAAGTTTTCTTGGAGGCCATTTTCATAAGTTACCGAACAATATAGATAAGGAGGTTGAAAAATCAGTCTTGCCAATTTTCCTTTTATACTATAATTTATTTTTGCGGAAAAACGAATAGGATTCGCTGATTTAGGAATCTGAATATCTTCGTTTAGTTTAAAATTAATACTTGATAAATCATTATATTTCAAGCTCTTAGGTACTTTATTTCTATGAAAAAGATAAAAAGTATCTTGCAGAATTACCGTCGTATCTGTAAGTGCATAATTTCTCAAAAGGGCTTCATTTAAATCGGTTTCTACCCAAAATGGATTTTGTTCACGAAAAGCTTCGATGCGAAAAAGTACAAATTCAGGGGCGGTTTTTGATAGATATTTCTCCCCATTTTTTTTCATCAACCAATCGCTATTAGCTTGATAAGATTGTATGATTGGCCGAGGATTATAATTTAGACGATTGAAATAAACATGTGAAACCTGATGCGGAACGATGTCAATACTGGCATTTCCGACTTTAATCATTAGGTCGTTTGACAACGGAACTGGTGAATGTTTGAAGTTGTTCTCATATTCATAACTGATGAGCCTTTTTAAGTAATTTATAGGATTTTTTTGTTCTAATATCTCTAAAACGTGCATGATAGAAAACGAACTTTCCGAAATTTTTTGCGAAATGCTAGTCGGTGGGAAAGTCAATAAATACCCTTTGATTGTCTTTTCTCCAATATAAAAACGAATTAATTGTGTAGCTAATAATTGTAGGAACAAAATTGCTATAAACATTCGCCCAGCCCAAACTTTGTAAGAATATTCCGTGAATAAGTAAATCAAAGCTGCTAAAGGAGGCATAAATAAGAAAAAACCAAAAATATTATACGCACCAAATGCCGTATGGGCTTGTTTGAAACCCAAAAACCAAGCAAATGTAATGAGTAAATACAAATAAACACCCTCGAAGTTTTTAAGAAAAATTGAGCGAAAAGTCTTGAAAACAAAAGCTAAAACCACTAATACAATCAATATTTCAAAGAATAGTAAGGAAAACAATTCTATGGTACTTAAAAGCATAACGGCCATTGCATCCTGATAAGCATCAATGATATTTAGGCTAGCTTCGAGATACGCTGGAATATCTACATGTAAGATAAATGAAAGTGCATAAGTCAATAAAATTTGAGCAAGCCAACAAACAATTAGTGTACGGAGAGAAAAGGCTTTAATTAACCAAAAATAGACTAAAGAGGCTGCAAAAAGGCTATAAACGAAAATACTTAAATTTATTTTTATGTAAAAAATTAGCACCGAAATTAAAACTGCTAGCAACAAAGCCGCCGAATTACGTGTGTGAAGTGCATAAAGCAACCAAAATATGAAAAAATAAAAAAATGTAAATGAAGCATCAGAAATAAAGCCCCACGGCATAAGAATCAACAACGACGAAACTGCCACTATAATCCAGTTTTTACCAGCTTTCTGAAAGCTTAATTGAATGATAATGAGATAATTAAATAGCGTAAAAAACTCTATAGCAACCAGCACCCATATCGAAACACTTTTGGGTATAAGCCCAGTGTTGATATAACCCAACGGGCCATAATTGAATATAAAATCACGCCCAAAAACAAAACCTCTATCAATTGCCATCACGAGCGACTCATGCCACGAAGCATCAATATCGATGCCCGCATAGCCCGCTGGTAGCGATAAAGAAAAAAAAATAACGCAAAAGAAAAGTAGAAATATAATCTGCCGATTAAAGAAGCCTGTCGGTACTGATTGCATTAATTTTCAAATAGTTTTTACAAAATACTAGCAAATATAGCTTAAATTGCAAGTAAAAGCTGAATTTTACGATAAATATTTCATTTCAAATAATAAATTCGTATTTTAGTTGGATTCAATAATTACTCAAATACATGAAAAAATTCAACAAATTATTCAGTAAAAAATCCTTTTTTTTACTACTTTTTTCTTACTTGGTTTCCTGTACCTTATTTGCCCAAAAATACGATACTGTTATAAAAAACGGGCGTATCATTGATGGGTCGGGCAATCCATGGTTTTCAGCCGATATCGGCATCAAAAATAGTCAAATTGCCCACATTGGCTTCATAGAGGCAAGCGATGCCACCAAGGTCATTAATGCAAAAAACCAAATTGTTTGCCCTGGTTTTATTGATGTTCATACTCACGTCGAAGATGTCATTCAGAAACTCCCAACGGCTGATAATTTTATATATGATGGTGTGACAAGTATAATTACAGGCAACTGTGGTGGTTCAGAGCTTAACCTTGCTAAGTTTTTTGAAGAACTCAAACAAATCAAATTAAGCGTAAATCTTGGATCATTGATTGGCCATAATACGGTGCGAAGATATGTCATGAAAAATGTGTTTCGTGACCCAACCGCTAAAGAACAAACTCAAATGGAATCTCTCGTGGAGCAAGCCATGAAAGATGGAGCAGTTGGTTTGGCAACTGGCTTAATTTATATTCCGGGTACCTTTTCTAAGACACCCGAAGTTGTTGGACTGGCCAAAGTTGTTTCTTCTTATGGTGGAATCTACGCCTCGCACATGAGAGATGAAGCATCAAAAGTGAAAGAAGCAATAAACGAAGCCATCAATATCGGGCGAGAGGCACATATTCCTGTCGAGATTTCACACTTTAAGATATCGAGCAAACCTCTTTGGGGACAAAGCAACGTAACACTTGATTTAATAGAAAAAGCTCGTTTAGAAGGTATTGACGTAAATATTGATCAATATCCATACACTGCAAGCAGTACGAATATGGGAACCATGCTTCCATCGTGGGCATTGGCCGACGGCGATTCATTGGTACATATTAGATTGACTGATCCCGAAACTCGCAAAAAGATTCGACACGAAATGCTCAAAAGTCTTAAAAGCGATAATCGCAAAAACTTCGATTATGCTTTTATAGCTCGTTATAAAGCCGATTCTACCCTTAATGGAAAAAATATCACCGAAATAAATAAACTTTTAGGCAGAAAATCGAATATGGAAACCGAAGCCGAGCTCATCATGGATATGGTAGATAAAGGTGGAGCTCAAATGATTTTTCATAAAATGAGTGAAGATGATGTGGCTCGAATTTTACAGTATCCTTTCACGATGATTGCTTCTGATGCGGGCGTAATCCAGTTTAACCGAAATGTGCCACACCCGCGTGGATATGGCTCAAATGCTCGTGTATTAGGTGTTTACGTGCGAGAAAAAAAGGTACTCCGCCTTGAAGACGCCATTCGTCGAATGACATCTCTCCCAGCCCAACGATTTAGAATTGATAATCGTGGCTTGATTCGTGCGGGTTATGCTGCCGACCTTGTGATTTTTGATGAAAATAAGATTAGGGATAAAGCTACATTTGAAAAGCCCCACGCTTATTCAGAAGGTATTGATGCCGTACTGGTAAATGGTGTAGCAGTGCTTGAAAATGGCAAACATACTGGCCGGAAATCAGGCGAAATTATTTATGGAAAAGGGAAAGTAAATTAAATTTATAAGTCAGAGCGTGTAGTTTTATAGCAATTACACGCTCTGCCTAATTTAGCCGTGGGTCCGTTGGATAATTTGATAAAACTTTGTATTGTCCACCCATTCGTTTCAATACTTCACGCCAAAAGTTTTTACTTGATGTTTCAAAAATCAAACTGGCATCTACATCAGAAATAATCCAAGAATTTTGCTTTAGCTCTCCTTCTAGTTGCCCACCTGACCAGCCCGAATAGCCTATAAAAAGTCTAATATCATCTTCTGATATTTTCCCAATATTCATCAGTGTTTTTACTTGCTTAAAATCTCCGGACCAAAATATACCATTTCCAATATCAACTGCACCTTCAATTTCATTACCCAAACGGTGAATAAAATGCAAAGTATTCCTCTCAACTGGTCCACCCAAATAAAGCGGTAGTTCGCTATAAATATTTTCAATTACATCATCTAATTTCAAATTTGTCAATTGGTTTAGAACCAAACCAAATGCTCCTTTTTCATTATATTCGCAGAGCAACACCACACTTCTCTCAAAGTTTTTATCACCCAAAAACGGTTCTGCAATGATTACCTTTCCTTTTAATATTGACATAAAAGTTCTAAAATTTTGAGCAAAATAGTGCATAATTATAAAATATGCTATAAAAAAACAAAGGTTGCTTACAAAAACCGTAAGCAACCTTCAAATATTTCTTGGAACGATATTCGGTGCGAATATTATTTCTTCAAAATCATTTTTTGAGTCAAAGGCTTGTTGCCAACTCTTTGTACACGCACTGCTAATTCAGTAGCTGGTAGGTTTTCTGGTAATTGATATGCTTTGCGTAAGTCTTTCACCATACCTTCTTTATGCATGATTGTTGAGCCATTTTGGTTTGTTACATCTACCGTGATTTGCTCGCTTTCGTTCATTCCGCTCAATTTCAAAAAGTATTCGCCTTCTGTTGGGTTAGGATAAACACCAATCTCAGCTTTTAGGTTGCGGCTTTTTGCGAGCGTAAACAAAGTTCCGTTTGATAAATCAGTTGAAGCAGAAAGTTTTGAATCTTCCAAAACATCCCAAGTCCCTCTTTTCAAATAAGCTACTTCTTCTAAACCAGCTTGACCGTTTACTTCAACTTGAGCTGAACCTTTTACTGATTCTGATTTCAAAAACCAATATTCATTTTCATTGATTCTCTCAACGTTTTCAGAAACTTGACCAGAAATGTTCAGTGGACTTTTATAGAGATAAGAAGCAGAAAGAATTTGACTATTATTAGCACGAGCAACCTTGAAAGAACGAAGGTTTGTACCATCACCCAAAGGGAATTCAAAAGCTTCGCTACCTTCTTTTTTCACTACACCTCTGACGTGTGAGAAATCTGAAGCACCGTTGTGCTTTGAATCTGCTGAAAATATTAGTGGGTTTATTGATGAAGATTCAATTACGCCACGTCGGAACGCAACTGATTCGTTTACACGAACTGGTGTTTCGAGTTTTACATCATTATCCAAGGTTAATTGGCTGAATGTTAGTTCGTTATTGCTTTTGATAAGTTGTGTTCCGTTACCATCAAAAATCGCTATACCTGTTGATTGAACAGAGTTTAGGTTTTCTAGGTTCTTTTGAAAGTAAACTTTACCATTATTAGTAATTTTACCTTCGTTTACTACATCGGTATTGAAACTCACGACAGCACCCTCGCTTATGTGGAAGTTTGTGCTATTGACAAACTGTCCATTGACATGGCCAGCCAATAAGCATACGCCAAGAGAGTAGAAGATTTTTTTCATATAATAAGTTTATAATTTTTTTCTGATATAAAGTTAAATACTTGTTTCAATAAAAAAAAACTTTCTTATTGAATTTTATTTAATGGTAAAGACCTTGTTAATGAGAGGTTGTCGGATATTTTTTGTTGATAATACAAAGATTTTTATAATAAAATTAAACAATAATCATTCCAAACACAATTATTTTGCTGTAAATTTGATTATTTTTAGCATTTTTAAGAAATATTTTTAAATTTGGGATTTAATCAAAAATTGGCACGTTGATTGAAAGGGTCAAAAAAAGCTATTCCAGGATTTTTTTTCTCAAAAAAGTTTTACTCTATTCACCAAAAATACCCAAACAATTGCCAAAACTGCTACCATCGAAAATGCAAAAGGTAGATTGACACTTTTGGAAATAAATCCGATGAGCACTGGCCCGGCCAAAAAACCTCCCATACTGAAAGTATTCAAGGTAGCCAAGCCTGCACCTTTAGCCATACCCGGCACACGAGCCGCACTACCATATAGTATAGGAGCTCCACAAGATACACCCGCCCCTACTAGCGTAAAACCTAAAATAGAGGTAATTGTGTATGGGAAAATAATAGCCAATACAATGCCCAATGCCGCAATGATTCCTCCTATACAAAGTACGGCATTACCCCCAAAACGAGGAATAAGGGCATCGCCAAGGAAACGTCCCAAGGACATAAACATTGAGTAGCCAGCTAAACCCCAGCCAATGAAATAATCATCGGTATGCACAATCTCTCGCATATAAACTGCCGTCCAATCGGCCATTGTGCCTTCAGTAACGTTGGTACAGAGACTTATCAGAACCATCAATAATAATGCACCTTTCGGAAGAATAAATTTTGCTCCTAGTGACGTCTCTCCGTCGCCACCTTCATCAATAATTTTTTCTTCGTGGATACCTAAAATTGTTGGTCTAATTAGAATAACCAAGGCCGTAATTACAACTGCAATGACCGTCATTTGAAAAATTGGCTCGATTTTCATTCCACGCAGAATACTTGCAGTTATTGAACCAAGCATGAGTCCCGCACTAAACATTCCGTGGCATGTTGACATAATATTGATACCATATTGATGCTCTAGGCTTGTCACACAAGTATTCATGGCTACGTTTGTGACAGAAAGGCTAATTCCGACCAAAACCAAGCCTGCTGAAACCAATGGTAAATAATAAAAACTTACGGGTAAAATATAGGTAACTACCAGCAGAATCAACCCAAAAATAGTAGTATTAAGCATACCGAAACGATTAATGAAATAAGTCGAAAACGGATTCATGACAGTTGCACCGATGGGCATGCTCAACAAAAGTAGTCCAAGTTGAGCATCGTCAAGGTCAAATTTTTGTTTTATATAGGGTATTAATGTTGCCCAGTTTCCAAATAAAAAACCAACCGAAATAAAGACCATACCAATGGCCAAGCTCTGTCGATGGGTAAAAAAAGTACGTAAGTGTGTTAGCATTATATGGTTATTTCTATGCGATTTTGTTCAGGCTCAAACATTACTCTTTCGTAATAGCCATCGCCTGTACATCTTGGTTGACCTATAATTTCAAAGCCATCATTTTCTAATATTTTTGTTAAAGCATCAACTTTTTCTTGCGTTCCAACCGAAGCGGCAAAATGCTTGAGACCAATAAAATGCTCATAAACAGCAATGCTTGAATTAGGAATGGTGGGCATTTGCATAATTTCGAGCCTTGCTCCTAACCGAAAGAAATAAAATAAGATTAAAACCCCTTGTTATCGTTTCGATATTTCTCAATTGATTTACCCCCAAAATATTTTTCATAGAAAAACCTCATTTTTTCAAGGTTTTTGATCCAAAGAGCAATAGGATGGATATTCATCAGTTAAAAAGTTCTTTTAATTTTTGAAATGTAAGTCCTTGATAATCAACTATGTAATTATCACAAACAGGTAATTCTTCTTTTTTGTAAGTTGAAAGTACTCCAACAACCTTTGCACCTGCGGCTTTTCCTGCGGTAACGCCGGAGAACGAATCTTCAAAAACAACACATCTTTCAGGTGAAATATCTAAGTTCAAAGCAGATTTTAGGTAAACTTCGGGATTGGGTTTGTGTTGGCTTACGTCTTCACTGGCAAGTAAAGATTGCATTTTATTACGTAGAGGCAGTTTACTTAGAATCATTTCCATATTTAGATATGGTGCCGAAGTTGCGATACCAGTTCGAACACCATAAGCTTTTAGGTCATCAATAAATTCGACTAAACCTAAAATTGGCTTTACGTGCTCTTCGTAAATTCCACGAAAAAGTGCTTCTTTTTCAAACTCCATGCGGTCGAACTCCTCGCCAACGATTTCCCTTTTGAAAAAATGTTTCAGAATATAGCTATTGCTTTTACCGTACATGTGAGCAATAAATTCTTCATCACTTGATGCGATTCCGTGTTTATCAAGATAGGCTTTCCAAGCGAGTGAGTGATAAGGGTTTGTGTCGCAGATGACACCGTCCATATCAAAAATAACAGCAAAAGATTTTTCCAATTTTCTTTGCGAATTTTAGGGTTTATTTTGCAAAAGTACAATTTTTAAAGGCGGGTTTCTATCTTTTTATTTACTAAAATTAATACGCTGTTACTTATTTATGTAGAAAAAAGTTTATTTTTGCTTTAGATTAACCTATCCAACATCCCGAAATAAATTTAAAAATGTTTCACAATCTTTTACTTAAACTTAAAAAAAGTGTTTCCTTCTTTTTGTACTTTATTATGCTCGGCCATAAAGCTTTGGCTGAAATAACTATTAGCTTTCCATCCAACAGAATTGTTTTCCAGAGAAACAATGACAACAAAGGTTTTGTAAATATTATCGGTAATTATTCGGAAGAGATTGATAAAGTGGAAGCGAAACTTACACCAATTGCAGCAGGTCAAGGCATCGAAACCGGCTGGACTGTTGTGCAAGATAAACCAAAGGCCGGGTATTTCGCAGGAAAAATACAAGGACAAGGTGGCTGGTATAAACTTGAAATCAGAGCAATAAAAAACAACTCAACATTAAAAACAATAACCATTGAAAAAATAGGAATTGGTGAGGTTTTTATCGTTTTGGGGCAGTCGAACGCTCAGGGAATACCCAATTACGGAGCAAAAGGAGCAACCGATGATAGAGTGAATGCTATAAATTTTAATAATAGCAACATCTTTGATAAGCTACCCGAAAATCTTAATTTCGTACAATTAAGCGAAAAAGTAAACATAGCTCCGCAGGGTGATGGCCCTTGGTGCTGGGGCGAATTAGGCGATAGACTCGTGAGAAGGTTGAATGTACCTGTTGTGTTTTTTAATGAAGGTCTTTCGCTTGTTTCGGTCATTAATTGGCGAGAAAGTGCTGAAGGAAAACCAACATTTAACTTCGTGTTGGATGTTGGCGGACGTTTTCAGTTACTGAATGGCTTGCCCTATATCAACCTAAAAAATACTTTACAATATTACGGTGCTTTATTGGGCGTTCGGTCGCTGCTTTGGATTCAAGGCGAAACTGATAATTCGCCAAATAGGCTTTCGGCTGATGTTTATTCTATAAACCTTCAGCGACTAATTGATATTTCGAGAAACGATTTTGACGAAAAACTTACTTGGATGGTGGCACGAACTTCAGTTACATATCAAGCCCCTTCGAACCTCGAAATCATTGGAGGACAAAATCAAATAATCAATAAAGCAGGCAATAATGTTTTTGCCGGGCCTTTTACCGATAGTCTGCAAATTCCAAGACTTGATGATGTACATTTTAAGAATGTCCCTGGCAATATGGGCATTTCACTTTTGGCCGAAAACTGGGACAAATCGCTGGATGATAATTTCTTCAAAAATTCAAAACCAATTTTGGCAAAATCCTTCATCGAACCCGAAATCGAGTGCGATTCAGACAATCAAGTAAGCATCAAACTCCCCGAAGGTCTAAAAAGCTATGAATGGTCAAATAATGCTAAAAATAATCAAATTACAGTCAATAAAGAAACTCTTACTGTAGCTGTAAAAGACCAAAAAGGCAATACTTTACTCGTGCCGAGTATTAACACAAACCTTATTTATCCTTCTACAAAACCAAATATTACGGCTGATAAAAGTTTAGAATTTTGCACTGACGGTACTGAAAAAATTGAACTTACCGCCAATAATGCAGGGGCAAAATCATATATTTGGAGTTCGGGGGAAACCACACAAAAAATATCGGTTGATAAATCAGGAGATTTTACGGTGAAGGCACAAAATAACTTTGGCTGTTTTTCGGACGTTTCGGCGAAACTGACCACAAAAGCAAATCCAATTCCTTCTCAACCTAAAATTTTGGTTTCGCCTAAAAACAACATTTGCTTTAATGACAAAATTACGCTTACAGTTAATACTGAGGATAAGGTTTTGTGGAGTAATTCTTCAAACGCAAAGACCATTACACTTGACACAGTTGGTAATTATAATTTTTCGGTAAGAAGTATTAGTGATTTTGGGTGTGAATCTCCTGTTTCGACCGTTGAGAGGCTTAGTATTCATCCAATTCCTAAACAGCCAACATTATCACAAATCGGTTTATTTACCCTAAATGTTTCAAGTCCAGATTTAGTTTCAAATGACCAATACGCGTGGAAAAAAGATAATATAATTTTTTTGAAGTCAAACATCAAAAAACTAAAAACTACCCAAGATGGCAACTATCAAACAGCAACGCTTAGAACCTATCAAACTCCTAACAATCAAAGCATTAGCTGTTCATCAGCAAATTCAAACATCATTGTTTTCAAAGCATCAAGTGACATAGTTACGTTATATCCCAATCCCACAGCCAACCTTTTGTACATCGAAACCAAGGAGGACATCAAAAGCTTAGAAATAAGAATTTATAATCTAGTAGGAAAACTGGTATTAAAGTACATTGCTGATGATACCACTGAACGAAAAGAAATAGACTTAAATAACTTAGAAAAAGGTTCTTATATAATCAGAATAAAGGGTGATGGCTTCGAGAATTCATCTCGCTTAATTATCCAAAAATAACGAAACTATATTACCGATAAATAGGTTAAATAAGTTCGAGCTACTCTTTTAAACCTGAATGAATAATACCCAAAATACGCATCATACCGACGTCGAAACCCTTGACCCGAAGCAATACATCATCATAAAGGGAGCAAAAGTAAATAATCTCAAAAATATTGATGTGGCAATTCCCCGCAACAAACTTGTGGTAGTCACGGGGCTTTCGGGAAGTGGCAAATCTTCGTTGGCGTTCGATACCCTCTTTGCCGAGGGACAGCGAATGTATGTCGAAAGTTTGAGTTCGTATGCTCGTCAGTTTTTGGGTCGTATGGAAAAACCCGAAGTAGATTATATCAAAGGTGTTTCGCCAGCGATTGCCATCGAACAGAAAGTTGCAACCAAAAACCCTCGCTCAACAGTCGGTACAACGACCGAAATATACGATTATCTAAAACTTCTTTTTGCTCGTGCAGGTATCACCTACTCTCCAGTTTCTGGGCAAGAAGTAAGAAAAGATACAGTAACCGATGTCGTAAATTTCATTCTTTCGCATGACGAAGGCACTCGTGTGATGGTCTTGACACCATTAAAAGTAAAAGAAGGTCGAAAAATAGAGAAAGAATTAGAGCTTTTACTTCAAAAAGGCTATACCCGTGTTGTAATTGATGGAGAAATAAAGCAAATACAAGACCTCCAAGAAGAAAAAGTAAAACTTTCAAAAGATCAAGAATTAGAAATTCTGATTGACCGAAACGTTGTTAAGCATAACGATGAAGACACTCAATTTCGTTTTTCAGACTCAGTGCAAACTTCTTTTTTTGAGGGAGAAGGCGAATGTATTGTTGAAATTATGCCCTCGGCTACGCTCGGGGAGCAATCAGGTACATCAGGGCAACAAACGGCTTCACTCCAACAGCAATCTACTACGCTTGGAGAGCAGTCATCTCCTCCGATAACCGAGCGAAGTCGAGGGCAGAGAAGAACTACATTTTCTGATAAATTTGAACTTGACGGAATACCTTTTGAAGAACCAAGTGTAAATCTTTTTACTTTCAATAATCCTTTTGGAGCTTGCAAACGTTGCGAAGGTTTCGGCAAAGTACTGGGAATTGACCCCGAACTAGTGATTCCAGATAAAAATTTATCAGTTTTTGAAGGAGCGATTGCTCCGTGGCGAAGCGAACGCATGAGCGAATGGCTTGCACCTTTGCTCAAAAATGGCATTCGTTGTGATTTCCCAATACACCGCTCATACAAAGACCTCACACCCGAACAACAACAATTACTTTGGACAGGTAACAAATATTTTCAAGGCCTAGATGCTTTCTTTTCTGACATTGAGAGTCAAGTGTATAAAGTACAATACCGCGTAATGCTCTCTCGTTTTCGAGGTCGCACCGACTGTCCTGATTGTCGAAGTTCACGCCTACGCAAAGATGCTAGCTACGTAAAAATCGGCGAAGCGTCAATCGTTGATTTGGTGTTGATGCCAATTTCGGATTTAGCTAACTTCTTCAAAAGTTTACAGCTACCCGATTATCAAAAAGCTGTTTCAAAAAGAATTTTGATAGAAATCAGTAGTCGCCTCGAATTTATGGAGCAAGTTGGACTGGGTTATTTGACTCTGAATCGCCTTACTTCAAGTCTTTCGGGCGGTGAATTTCAACGCATAAAACTGGCAACCTCCCTTGGAAGTGCCTTAGTTGGTTCGATGTATATTCTTGACGAACCAAGCATTGGATTACACCCTCGAGATACACAACGCCTGGTAAGTGTTTTGGAGTCGCTGCGAAACATGGGCAATACGGTGGTTGTGGTAGAACACGAAGAGGAAGTTATGCGTGCCGCCGACCAAATTATCGATATCGGCCCAAATGCTGGAACGCTCGGCGGAGAATTGATTTTTCAAGGAAGTTGGGCGGAAATCAATAAAACATCGAGTGAAAAAAGTACCTCCCATACCATCAATTTTTTAACAGGATTCGACCTAATTCCTGTTCCTATTCAACGCCGAAAACCAACTGACTTTATCGAACTGAAAGGTGCAAGAGAAAATAATCTCAAAGAAGTTGATGTAAAATTTCCGTTAGGCGTACTTACAGTCGTAACTGGTGTGAGCGGTTCAGGAAAATCAACTTTAGTTCGTAAAATTTTATTCCCAGCCATTGCTCGTTTGAAAGGTGAATACAATGAAGAGGCAGGAAAGTATTCAGGTTTGATTGGTTCACTCGACCGCATTACGCAGATTGAAATGATTGACCAAAATCCGATTGGTAAATCGTCTCGCTCAAACCCTGTTACCTACATCAAGGCGTATGATTACATTCGTCAAATGATGGCCGAACAACAGCTTTCAAAAGCACGAGATTATAAGCCAGCTTTCTTCTCTTTCAATGTTGATGGTGGCCGTTGTGAAGCCTGCCAAGGAGAAGGCGAGCAAACAATTGAAATGCAATTTATGGCCGATGTACGTCTAAAATGCGAAAGTTGTGGTGGAAAACGCTTTAAGCAGGAGATTCTGGAAGTAAAATATAATGAAAAAGATATTGCTGATATTTTGGCCATGACCGTTGACGAGGCTATTGAATTTTTCAGCGTAAGTGAACCAAAACTGGCCGACAAACTTCGTCCGCTTCAAGATGTTGGTTTGGGTTATATTCGTTTAGGACAATCATCAAGTACGCTTTCGGGCGGAGAAGCACAGCGTGTAAAACTGGCGTTTTTCTTGAGCAAAGGTAACGCTGATAAAGGCAAAACACTATTCGTTTTTGACGAACCAACAACAGGCTTGCACTTCCACGACATCAAAAAACTGTTGAAAGCCATCAATGCTTTAGTTGACCAAGGCGATACTGTTATTATTATTGAGCATAATATGGAAGTGATAAAATCGGCCGATTGGATTATTGATTTAGGTCCCGACGGTGGCGAAAAAGGTGGCTATCTGACTTTTGAAGGCACTCCGGAAGATATGATAAAAATTGAAGGCAATTATACTGCTGATTTCTTGAAAGGGAAGTTATAAAAATTTGGAAGTCAGGAACTAAAAGCCTGAGTTCCAAAAATCAACTACATCCCATTTTATCTACAAAAAATCTAATCTCCCTACTTTCTTTTCTGAGAAATAAATTTGATTAATTTTGAGAAAATCTTTGTACCAATACAAAAATGTTTCTAACAGAATTAATCGGACATTTACATCCACTCATTGTGCATCTGCCCATCGGCATTGTGATTTTTGCCTATATTATGATGATTTTGCAGCAATTCAGAAAAATTGACATGAATGCTGCCATTGATTTAGCTCTACTTTTAGGTACACTTTCTTCAGTATTTGCCTGTATAGCGGGTTGGTTTTTAGCCAAATCAGGTGAATACGAAACCGATGCAATATTCAAACACCAATGGACGGGTATCAGCACCACCATTCTTGGATTTTTAGCATATTTTCTCAAAAAATATCGTTGGATTTTCGCAACCGCAACCACCATTTGTTTGACGATAGCAGGGCATTTTGGAGGAAATATCACGCATGGAGAAGCTTATCTTTTTACTTCTAAAAGTAAATCTACTACTACGATAGACACCACAAAAATAGCTTCTTTTGAAAGTAGCGACACCATACTAAGCATGAATCCTGCGGCTAAAAAAAAAACATTTGTGTATCGGGAAAAGATTATTCCGATTTTGAAAACCAAGTGTTATAACTGTCATTCTGCCAGCAAAAAGAAAGGTAGTTTACGCTTAGATTCAGAAGATTTTATAAAAAAAGGCGGCAAAAATGGGCGTATTATGAACCTTGGAAATCCAAACAAAAGCACCTTATTTACACATTTAATTTTACCTGAAGACGATGATAAACACATGCCTCCCAAAGGTAAAACCCAACTTACCAGAAACGAGATATCGACCATTTATTCTTGGATAAAAAAAGGAGCATCTTTTGTAGAAGAAATAGAGACTATTGCCAACGAAAAAGCTTTGGTTGAAACCTTCATTCTAAATACACCGAATAAATCTGAAGCAAGTTCTGATATTTCAGTCATTGAAAAAACAGACTTGCAAAATAATGAGTCAAAATTACAGGCAATTAATGTAGAAGCCGTCAGCCCATCTGTGCTTGAAAAATTGAAACAACAAAATATCGGAATTACGTATTTGGGAAATGGCTCAAATTACATTTCGGCCAATTTTGTTAATGTCAGAAATTATAAACCAATTTTATTAAACGACTTAGAAAGTATTAATAATCAACTCATTAACCTAAGATTAAGTAATCAACCAATCAATGATGAGGCTATTAAAAAAATCACTAACTTTAAGAACTTAACAAGGTTAAATCTCGAAAATACAAATATTTCAGATGTTACTTTGGAGCATCTAAAAGCTTTACCAAACCTCGAACAACTTAATCTATACGGCACAAATATCACCGATAGTGGATTGCTGGCTTTGTCTAAATACTCCAGCCTAAAAGTGGTTTATTTATGGCAAACTAAAGTAAGTAAATCGGGAATTGAGCATCTGAAAAAGTTATTACCAAAATTACAAATTGAAGTAGGTGAATTTCAGTTTTCGAAGCCCGATACTAATAAAAATATCAAATAAGAATTTATTTTTATTAAATTTAAACATTACGTTTATGTTGATGGGAAAATTTTTACTTTGGCAGTTGCTGACCGATAATATATAGTGAATTCGGCAAATTTTAGATTCATACTCTTTCAAATATTACTAAGATCAGCGTACTACGTCAGGAGTTGTATATCGGTAGTATAAACAATCGTATTTATTAATGCTCCGTTAGGAGCTAAACCAGCAACACTTTAATTAAATTAAAATTCAGCGTACTCCGTCAGGAGTTGTATATCGGTAGTATAAATAATCATATTTATTAATGCTCCGTCAGGAGCTAAACCAACAACAATGTAAAAATACACCTAACAAAATGGCTAATACATTCACACAAATACATTTGCATTTGATATTTGCGGTAAAATTTAGACAAAGCCAAATTCAACGAGAATGGAAAGATAAACTTTATAAATACACAACTGGAATCATACAAAACAACGGTCACAAAGTATTAATTATCAATGGAATGGCCGACCATATTCATATTTTAATCGGATTTCGTAGTACACAAGCACTGGCCGATTTGATGCGAGATATAAAACAAATGACTTCACTTTGGATTAATGAAAATAAATTTGTTAAAGGTAAATTTGCTTGGTAGGAGGGTTACGCCGCATTTTCTTACGGACAATCTCAACTACTAAACATCATAAAATACATTGAAAATCAAGAAGAACACCACAAAAAGAGGACATTTTTTGAAGAGTACAAGGAATTTTTAAAGTTGTTCGATATTGAATTTGATGAAAAATATATTTTCAAAGACCTTGAGTAAATTGGTATAGCTCCTACGGAGCATGCCGGTTTTTTTAATTTAATATTTCTATCGACATTAAACTCCTAACGGAGTATTTTTACAGTACAGTAATATATTCAAACATTAAGTATCTAATATTCGAGGTTCGCAAATTAAAATTCGTCATTCTACCTAATAATTAAAACATGAAAAAATACTTACTATTACTCGTTGCTTGTATTTATTTATGGGCATTTAAACCAAATGAACATCGGGTTGCAGACCCTGCAAAATTGCCCGACGATATAGCACTCGCCTATAAAAACCTACCTAAAACGATAGATTATAATCTTCATGTCAAGCCGATTTTATCGGATAAATGCTTTGCATGCCACGGCCCCGATAAAGCCAAACAAAAAGCAGGCTTACGCATAGATTTAGCCGAGGCCGCTTATGCACAGCTACCCGAAAGCCCCGGGAAAGTTGCTATTTCGCCAAGAAACTTAAAGAAAAGTGAAGTTTTTCACCGAATCCTTTCTACTGACCCCACTTATGTGATGCCTACTCCCAAATCGCATTTGAATTTATCAGCTTACGAAAAAGCAGTCATTATCAAATGGATTGAAAATGGAGCCGTTTATCAACCTCATTGGGCATTTGTAAAACCACAAAAAAGAGCTATTCCATCTCTTAAAAATACGCTTACTTTTTCGCCGATTAATCAAATTGACAATTTCATTTTTAGCCGTTTAGAGCAAGAAGGTTTATCGGCATCGAAGGAGGCTTCGAGAGAAATTTTATTACGTCGTTTATCATTTGATCTAACTGGTTTACCACCAACATTAGAAGAAATTGATGCTTTTGTAAGCGATAATAGCCTCAACGCTTACGAAAAACAAGTGGATAGATTACTTGCTTCTCTGCATTATGGCGAAAAAATGGCTACTGATTGGCTCGATTTAGCACGTTTTGCCGATTCACACGGCTATACCGTTGACCGCCTTCGAGATATGTCGCCTTATCGTGATTGGGTCATTCGGGCTTTCAACGAAAACATGCCTTATAGCACTTTTATCCACCAACAATTAGCGGGTGATTTGCTTCCTTCGCCCACAAAAGGAATGCTTATTGCTACGGCTTTTAATAGAAATCATCCTCAAAATTTAGAAGGTGGCATTGTGGAAGAAGAATTTCAGACCGAATATGTGATGGATAGAACCAATACGTTTGGCGATGCTTTCTTGGCAATGTCGGTTGGTTGTGCCAAGTGCCACGACCATAAATATGACCCCATTTCGCAGAAAAATTATTATGAGTTATTCAGTTTTTTCAATAACGTAAGAGAAGCAGGGCAAATTTCGTGGAATGATGACCTTCCTACTCCAACCTTGCTTTTACCAACTTCAGAGCAGGAAAAAGTAGTTAATTTCATCAAAAAGTCTATTTCTGACCAAGAGCAAAAAATTGTCGAAACGCAAAATTCAGCTTCAGCAGATTTTGAAAAATGGCTGCAAGAAAATCAGTATAAGTCGCTGGCTAACAATACTTTACCACAATTTGGCTTGCAAGGGTTTTATACTTTTGAAGATTCACTCCGAAATAGTATTAATCCAAAACAATCGGGTGTGATGCGTCGTGATGCTGGGACACTTGATAAACCTACATTCGAGAAAAACTCCAAGGGAAAAGTCCTACTATTAGATGGAGATGTTTACGTCGATTTAAAAGACGTGGGCGTTTTCCGAAAATCAGAAGCTTTTACTGTCGGAATGTGGGCATATATTCCAAAAGAAATGAAAGATGGAGTAATTTTTCATAAAAGTAATGCCGAGCGTCTGTATAATTTCAAGGGCTATCACCTTTTTCTACGAAACAACAGATTAGAAATCACGATGGCTCACACTGCCCCTTCAAATGCCATTACAAAATTGAGTTTGAAAGATGCTCCTCGTGAAAAATGGTTGCATTTAAGCATGACTTATGATGGTTCTGGCAAAGCCAATGGTTTTAAATTATATCTTGATGGTGAAGAAATACCTATGGAAACCATCATCGACCAATTATACAAGGACATCATTTTTTATTCAAAATCAGAACCTGCTTTGCAGATTGGTGGCTGGTGGCGTGGCTTAGGTTTTAAGGGTGGAAAAGTTGACGACGTGGTAGTTTATAACCGAACATTGACATCTTTTGAAGTGAAAATCCTAGCAAAAAAAGCCGATTGGAGCAATATTTCCAATAAATCAGCACTTGAACTAAATACTCAAGAGAAAGCTGTTTTAAAGGAATATTACTTTTCAGCCGTCAATTCAGCCATTTTATCTTCAAAAAAAGAATTACAAAAACTCCGAACGTCTTTATCTGATTCAAGTGAAAAAATTGCTGAAATAATGGTCATGCAAGAAATGCCTAAACCTAAAATAACGCACTTACTTCATCGAGGGCAATATGATGCCTTCGGCGAAGAGGTAAAACCCAATACTCCTAAAAATATCCTTGCGTTTCCTGCCAATTTACCTAAAAATCGACTTGGCTTAGCTCAATGGCTCACTGACGAAAATAATCCACTGACCGCACGAGTAGCGGTAAACCGATTTTGGCAAAATTTCTTCGGAGTGGGCATTGTGAAAACTACCGAAGATTTTGGCAATCAAGGTGAAATGCCGAGTCACCCAGAATTACTCGATTGGCTGGCTGTTAATTTTCAAGAAGGTTGGGATTTAAAGAAACTCAACAAACTAATTGTAATGTCGGCCACGTATAGACAAGATTCAAAAACTACCAAAGAAGTGCGTGAGCGTGACCCCGAAAATCGTTTACTTTCGCACGGGCCAAGTAACCGACTATCTGCCGAAATGGTACGTGATAACGCTCTGGCAGTGAGTGGCTTAATCAACAAAAAAATTGGTGGTAAAAGCGTAAAACCCTACCAACCCGACGGCCTTTGGGAAATTAATAATACCCATTATACCCAAGATTCAAGCAATGCCGTTTATCGTCGAAGCCTATATGTCATTATCAAACGTTCGGTGCCAAATCCAACTTTGGGCACATTCGATTCCCCATCTCGTAGCTATTGTGTGGTTCGCCGTCAAAAGACCAATACACCTTTGCAAGCCCTCGTTACACTCAACGACCCAACATTTATTGAGGCTGCTAAAGTAATGGGTGAAAGCATGACCAAGCAAGCTGACACACGAAAAGCAATTATTGAGATGTATCGAAAACTAAGTAGTAAAATACCTTCTGAACGCGAGCTAAATTTACTTTTATCTCTACAAAAGACTGAATATGAACAGTTTAAGCAAAATCCAGATAAAACTAAAGGTTGGCTAAAAACTGGTCTTTACAAAATTGACCCGACTTTAGAAGTAGCCGCAGTGGCCGCCAATGCCGTTGTGGCCAGTACGATTTTAAACTCAGATGCAATTATTACGAAAAGATAAAATGGCACATCACGACGATACATTCAAACTTCATTCTCCTGAATTTTCGGCTTTAAATCGAAAATTGGATAGACGTAATTTTTTGCTTCGAACGGCCTCTGGTTTAGGGGCAATGGCTTTAGGTGGTTTGATTAGTTCAAACGCAAAAGGCAATACGCTTGAACAGCAAATTATGAGTACTTTGCCGAGCATTGCCCCCAAAGCAAAGCGAGTTGTTTATTTGTTTATGAGCGGTGGGCCTTCACAATTTGAAACTTTCGACTATAAACCCAAACTCAGCGATATGTTTGGTCAAGGCTTGCCTGATTCAGTGCGAAAAGGACAAAGACTCACGGGTATGAGTGCCAATCAAGCGGTTTTGCCGCTCGTTCCGTCGGCGTACAAATTTAATCAATATGGAAAAAGCAAAACTTGGGTAAGCGATTTACTTCCTTACACAGCTCAAGTTGTTGATGATTTATGTATCGTAAAATCAATGTTTACTGAGCAAATCAATCATGACCCCGCCATAACGTTTTTTCAAACTGGACATCAGCTGCCTGGACGGCCTTCAATTGGTTCTTGGATGAGTTACGGACTTGGTTCTGAAAACCAAAACCTGCCTGCGTTTATTGTGCTGGTATCAAAAAATGCCTCAAAAGACCAGCCTCTTTATGCTCGTTTGTGGGGAAATGGTTTTTTGCCATCCGAGCATCAAGGAGTACAATTTCGTTCGGGAAAAGACCCTGTTTTGTTTCTTAATAATCCTGAAGGATATGACGGCCAAGACCGCCTAGAAATGTTGGAATATTTGACAAAACTCAACCAACTACAAAACGAAACTTGGGGAGACCCCGAAGTAGATGCACGAATCGCTCAGTACGAAATGGCATATCGCATGCAAACCTCTGTTCCCGAAGTAATGGATACTTCTAAAGAACCCGATGAAGTTTTTGAACTTTATGGCGAAGGTAGTCGAGATAAGGGAACTTATGCTGCTAATTGCCTTTTAGCTCGAAAATTACTAGAAAAAGATGTGAGATTTGTACAGCTTTATCACCAAGGATGGGACCACCATGGCTCATTACCGAAGGGTATGGCTCAGCAGTGCAAACAAACCGATAGAGCCACGGCAGCTTTGATTATTGATTTAAAAAGAAGAGGTTTACTCGAAGATACTTTGGTGGTTTGGGGTGGAGAATTTGGCCGAACGGTTTATTCACAAGGCAAACTAACCAAAGATGATTACGGGCGTGACCATCACCCAAGGTGCTTTACAATGTGGATGGCTGGAGCGGGCGTAAAACCAGGCATCAGCTACGGAGAAACAGATGATTTTAGCTATAATATCATAAAAAACCCAGTGCATGTACACGATTTTCAAGCTACTTTGTTGCATTTAATGGGTATTGATCACGAACAGTTGACCTACAAATATCAAGGTCGTCGTTTTCGTTTAACCGATGTGCACGGGCAGGTTGTGATGGGAATTTTAAGTTGATTATGTTTTATTTACATTAATATAATAATTTTAGTAAAAAAGGTGTCTATTTAATTGTAAAATATAAATTTGTCCGTAAATTTGTCCGTGTCCGTAAAAATGTCCGTAAAAATGATAAGTGTTAAATTTTACTTAGATAAGGCTGATAAAAGCAAAAAATATCCTATACATCTTTTTCTACGCCAAAAAGAATTGCAAATAAAAGTTGCAACAGGCGTAAAAATTATGAAAAAAGACTGGGATAATAAAAACCAGTCTGTCAAGGAAACAGAATTTAGTTATAAGCCAATAAATAAATTTTTAAATTTTTTAAAACAAGAAGTTGAAAAATATTTTGAAACGGAACCGCATTCAAACTTTACAGATAAAAAAATTAAGGATAAAATTATGTCACTTGTCAATAGTCGGAAAGAAAATACGGATATAAATATTTTCTGTGAAGATATGACAGCATACGAACATAAAGAAAAAGTAACTTTTGTTGATTTATTTGCAGGAGCAGGTGGTTTTAGTGAAGGATTCTTACAAGCTGAATATGGAAATAAATATTATGATTTTCGTTTGGGAAGTGACATTAATGAGAACTGTGAATTAACTCACCTCGCAAGGTATAATTATCAGTTGGGTCTTGATGCAGAGTTTTTGCGTCAGGATATTACTGAACCCGATTTTTTAGATAATTTTTTAAAAAAACTCAAAGGGAAAGATGTAGATATTGTATGTGGAGGGCCTCCTTGTCAAAGTTTCAGTTTAGCAGGAAAACGTAAAAAATTCGACAAAAAAGATGATTTATTTGCTCATTATCTCAAAGTAATTAGGCAATTACGCCCGAAATACTTTGTTATGGAAAATGTAAAAGGAATATTGACTAAGGAAGAAGGGCGAATAAAAGAAATGATTTTGCAAGAAATTAGGTCGATAGTTGATTTAAAAGAGTTTAATCAATTAACTCATTTTGTCGCTCAGCTTAAAAAAAATGATATTGAACAGGCTTTTATTTTAGAGTGCTATAATTTGCGTCTAGCTTTTGAAAAAGCGACTGATAAAGAATATGAGCAATTGCAAAATAGTTATATCATCAATTTAGAAAATAAATTCAGGCTTCTAACTCCTAAAATTGTTGATTATAAAACTAGTAAAACCGATAAAAATATAAGCACTATTCGCCACGGATTTAATTTATTAAAGCGTAGCAAAGAGTTATCATATATAAGAAAAAAAGTAATCAATGAAAAGTCATTTTCTGATTTAGATAATGATTTTTTTACTCACGATTTTGATAGTTTTTTGACTTCAATTGAAACAGAAACTATTGTTGAGAAAATAGACATTGCATTTAATAATATAAAACCCAAAGAAGAATACACAAAGGAAGTAAATCATATCATCAAAGCACTTGAAATATTTTCATATTCATTTGATGAATGTGTAACTGGCTTAAAACCTTTTGTATTGAATGCTAACAAAGAAAAAGAGTTTGAAGAAATACTGTCACACATTCGATTATATAAAATTGAACAACCTTTTGTTGCTTTAGCATCAAATTATGGCGTGCCTCAAAATCGAGAAAGGGTGTTATTTATTGGATGTAGAAAAGACCAAAAACTAATAAATGATATTCCCGCCACAGTTGGTGAAAATGAGAAAGTAAATGTGTTTGAAGCCATATATGATTTAGATTTTGTAGGTAATGATGATGAAAGATTTGACTATGAAAAAGTAGATTTGAAGGCTCAATATAATGGCTCAACTGAGAAAATGTTATCGCTTATACAAAAACGAAATATTGACGGTAAACCAAATGAAAAGGAAGGGTTGAGTTATGCTGAATGGTCAAGAAAAGGACGTTTAAATGGACTTTTTGCTCATGCTAAAAACCCTTTTTATGTTAGAAATTTTGAAGAACTTGAAAATACTTTAACACATTTGGTTGCTCCATTACATAACCACAAAACGAGCAAACAAAATGATGATGTAGTAAAAAGATTAGGTGTTATTTTGAATACAGGTGATTATGATTTAGCAAAAAAAGAATTAAAAAGCATTGGATTAGATTCTGAAAAACGAAATTATAATGTTTTAAAACCTGAAAGCCAAAGTTCAACAATTATGACAATTGCTGACGATTATATACATTATTCAAACCCAAGAGCTTTAACTGTTAGAGAAATGGCGAGATTACAGTCCTTTGATGATTCTTTTGTTTTTCAAGGAAAACGCTCAACTGGTGGAAATAAAAGAAAATTTGAAGTGCCCCAATTTACATTAGTTGGTAATGCTGTTCCTCCACTAATGGCTCGTGCAGTGGCATTAGAGATATTAAAAAATATTGACTAAAGTCCAAAATATGAAAGCGGATTATTACCAGTAAAGTGTGGAATAGCTGCTCTAATGTCAGTTCTAAGTGTAGTTCTTGAACCTGATTGGAAATTATTAGTAAAAATTTCCTTTATTGATTTTGCCACATTCGGGACTGTAGGTTGTCCCCAATAATTACCACCTGATAAATTAGCAACTCTTTTTACTGCTACACTATTTGATTGGTAAATTGTATTTTGATTAGATGGAACTGTTACAAAAGAATAAGAAAAACCTTGAGCATTATGGATATTAAAGTTGTTTCTTCCAATTGTTAAATTTCCTTTTCTGAACCCACCTGCGGAATAAATCATATCCCAAAGCATTGGAATTTGGGCATTGTCATTCCAATTTGTTTTACATTGAATAATTCCTATTTCAAATTGATGAAAGTCTCTTTCGGTTAAAAAATTGGAAAGGTTAAAGTTAAATTTATTATTGCTCATAGATGGTATTTGATTCCCATGATTATCAAGAATATTCAATTGTGATAGACTGGTATTATACTCAAGCGAATTCGGGAACACTATTATTGTTATATCTGACTCTGTATTACAAGCAAAATTTCCGTAGTTTACCGTTATAGCATCTTGAATTGCTTTTGGGACTAAACTCATTTTTTTTACAGCAACAATTCGGCTTCCAACCGTACAAAGATTAATATACCAACAAACTAAAGACTCCCAAGCAGTACCTCCTGCTGATAATTCTCCTTGTCCCCTCCCATTTCCACCTGTTGATTTAAAAATGTCAGATAGATGGTCTCCAAGGTTAATGATATTATTTTCGCTATAATTCTGCCCCAAAAGCCTATTAATTTCTGGTTGCCAAGTCTGCCAACAATTTTTAAAAGTATTTGTACTAAAGATGTTTTCGATTGCAAATTGCCTAAACTGGTCTGGTATAGTATCGTACATTATCTTTTATTTTTGTCTGTATTTTAAACTTGATATTACGTTGTCAAATATCGCAAATATTATTCAATTGATAACTGTCCAATAAGTAATTTGCTTTGTAAAATATGGCTCGTAGTTGCTTTCCTTAATTGTTTGAGCAGTTGTCTATAAATACAGAACAAAAAGTAACATAAAATAAACAAAACCCATAGGTCAATTTCCACCGACCTATGGATTTTACTTTTCTCACTTCACTACTTCCGAAACTTTATAAGCTACTATTTCAGTTACATAAACCGTTTTTTCTTCTTTGTTTACATAATTTATATAATTCAATTTACCTTCGATGCTCATAAATTTTCCTTTGCTTACAAGGTCTTCACAAATCTCGGCAACTTTGCCCCACGCTACTACATTGTGCCAAGCGGTATTTTTTACTTCTTCATTGTTTTTGTTCGTATAGCTTTCAGTTGTTGCCAAGCTAAAAGATGCTTTTTTTCCATTTTCGAAGCTCAATACATTTACTTCGCTTCCTACGTTTCCGATTAATTTTACAGTGTTCATTTTATTTGTATGTTTATGTTTTGTTAATTTGGTTGAACCAATCGTTGTTGTTGTGATTGACGATGCAAAGTTGTGGGTTTCTCAAAAAACTATTCGGTTCTTAATCGTTTACAGATTAATAAAATTAATTGTAAACGTTTGTAAACGGATAATTGTTTGTATTTTTGGGAGATAGAAAATTTAAAATATAACCTTGAACAATGCACAATAAATATTTAAGAGCTATAATAATGGCATTTTTAGGAACTTGGTTTGCTTACAAACTTTATAAATCAGCAGACGGAGATTTTGTTTTTGACTTTATTGTTTTTTTCTTCATTGGCGGACTTGGAGTTGGGTTTTATATTTGGACAACGCTTAAAGACAACAAAGAATGTATTCTAATACGAAATTTGACAAGTTATTTACCGACATTCACAGGCGTTGATTTTCTTGGAATTATTTTCAGTACAAATCATTATCAAGACAAAAGAAGGAACTCGCCTACACTTTTGAAAGCATTTTATGATGGTGGTTATAATGGTATTTTGATTGACTTAAAGAATCCAGCCCGATAAAAAAAGAGTTAGGCTTGCAAGACCTTCGAGGGTAAGGTGGCGGACTAAAACCCCGATTAACCCAAGACCAAAAAGGTCAACTAAATCAAATTTTGACAGATGAATCTGATTTCTGGACTTGTGGAGAAATACCTAATTTAATTCTAAATTGATTTCAAATTACTTATTCTAAACGTCAAGTACAGAGGTTATTACGTTTGATGAATATGTACTGTTATAAGCCACAAACCAGAGATTACCATCAGCATCCTACTCGGTATTATATTATGCAACACTCATTTTATGCAACCGTAAAAATGCTAATTTGGAATTAAGAATTCCACCAGAAATAATGCCAATCGTACAAGAAATTGTAGAGGTAGTCAAAGAAAAAAATGCCTTTTATCAGAAATAGTTATGAAACACTTCTGGGTCATATTCAAATTATTATTATTGATAGTTTTTGCTCTTCGCTTATTGAAATCTAATCGAAAAGTGTTGAAATTTGGGCATGACCGAAAACGTGGATTTTTCAATTTATTTCAAGAAAAAGTCTTTTCTGAAAAAATATTTTTTACGTTTGAAAGCACCACAACGCCTGAGTTACGCTTAAAAGAACTTTTCCGAAAAATCATTCGCCCAAAAGAAGAACTTTGGAAACAAAACGGCGGACAACTCGATGATTTTTTTGCTACCTTGACTTTAGAAGAACGCATCATTTACGTGGTATATCTTTCCAATAAAAGTTTTCAGAAAGGGAGTATTTTCAACTTTTTATGGTATAAAACCGAATGGACTATTGCTTTTGGACAGCTTTTGAAACACATGAAAGAAGAATCGCTTTACGCTCATTATCATCAGGTTATCCTCGAAACTTGTCATTTTGATTTGGAAAGCATATCGCCTGAACACAATGACTTTTTCGACCTCGAACTTCACCCAGATGGCAGCAAAGAATTTGACTCTGTTAAGCTTTTTGATGAAGCATTTGAAAGAAATGTGTTTTATCAAAGAGTTATTTCGTTTACTTTTAAACACAAATCTAAAACACATTTACCTTTTATATTATGACACAATTTTTCCGCCTCAATGTTTTCACAATTTTGTTTTTTTCGCTCATAACTTTTGTCATTTCTGCCCAAACATTCAATATAAAGGGAGTAGTTCGTGATGCAAAAACCGCCGAAGTCGTGCCATTTGCCAATGTCTTCATTGCCAATACAACCAAAGGCACAAGCACCAACGAGAACGGCGAATACATCATTTCAAAAATACCATTTGGAATTGTCATTGTCTCGGTATCAATGGTGGGCTATGCTCCTGCACGCCAGACTATTAGAGGCGAAACCGATGCCACAAAGGAAATCGACTTCACCATTAGCCCCAACGAACAGGAACTCAGTGAAGTAAAAGTCTCGGCAAGCAGAGATAAAACTTGGGAAAAACAATTTCAACGCTTTTCAAAAGCTATTTTGGGCGAAAGTCCGTTGGCAAAAGCTTGCTCATTTAAGAATAGTTATCAGATTGATTTTGAAGAGACAAAAGGAGTTTTAAAAGCCTCAAGTACTAGCCCCATCGAACTCGAAAATTTGGCATTGGGCTACCGAATATTCTTTACACTCACTGGTTTTGTTTTAGCCAATGATGAAATTCAATATCAAGGCTACGCTCGTTATGAAGAAATAAAACCAGTAAGCGAAAAAGAAGCCAATAAATGGACACAAAACCGCCGCATGGCCTTTGAAGGCTCCGACCGTCATCTTTTTTGGGCTTTGGCTCATCGAAAACTTAAAGCCGAAGGCTATGAAGGATTTGTAGATGCAGTAGGGTTTAATCCTGCCAACCGTACTAGTAATTTTTACGGTCAATTGGGGAAAAATATTTTGGCGTACCCGATGGATTCGCTGGTGCGTAAAGGAAAAATAGCTTCAGAATACCGCATCAGATTTCCAAGACGCATCGAATTACACTTTGCAAGTCCATACTACAACGGGCAGTTTTATCGTGATGATGCACGTATGATTTCGTGGATAGAAAACATAAAAGATTTAGATTTCAATGACCGTGGAGTCATTCAAAATCCCAAAGATTTGATTATTTCTGGCTTTATGAGTAGTAAACGCTTGGCCGAAATGCTTCCGCTCGATTATCTACCTAACCAAAGCATCGAACGAGAGATTCCGAAGGAAAAATTAAATGTAGAGCTTGATTCTACAACCCAAAAAAGTGTATGGCGTTTGCAAGAGCAAGTGCTGCTCACAACTAATAAATCATATTATCATCTTAAAGAAAACCTTTGGTTTTCGGGTAAAATGCTATATGCTGATACCACCATGAGCGACTCTATCAGTAAAGTTGTGTACGTAGAATGGATAAGTCCTAAAAACGAACTAATTAGTCGTCAAAAACACCACGTTGACACATTACATTTTAGAGGAATGTTTACACTTCCTGCCGAACTTCCGTGGGGCAATTATCGACTTCGTGCTTATACGAAATGGATGCAAAATTTTGGGGATTCATGCTTTTATGAACAGATTATTCCCGTTATTTCACCTAAACAATACATTGCTGATAATACGGCCTCCAAATCTGTTTTTAAAGTCATAACTGACAAAAAAAACTATCAAACTCGTGAGAAAATCAATGTTACGATTGAAGGCATAAAACCAGAAAACTTGACAGTTTCGGTGACAGATACAGTAGCGATTCGACAAGCAAAATCTTTGGTTTCGCAGACAAAGTCATTTTTAAAACCTACTAGCTTCAAAACGCTCCCTGATTTTAAATATTTGGCAGAAACAGGTCTGAGCCTATCTGGCAAAGTTTTGGATAAAAATGACAAGCCCGCTTTGTCCAATTTGGTTTTCTATTTTGGGAAAGCCAAATCTACCGTCACTGCCTTGACGGATTCTGAGGGTAGGTTTTCAGTATCTAGCATTCAACTGAGTGATACCACTGACATAAGCTACCAAGCAACCGACCTAAAAGGGAAATTACTCGAAAAAGTGCTTTTCGATTCCGACGAATTTCCTTCAATAAAACCTTCTAATCTGAAACCAAATTTTATCGTAAAAGACTTACAATCAGCGGTTTTAATCGAAAAAGACATTGATTTACCAAAAGATGCCATTCAACTTGAAGAAGTAAGCATAACCACCAAACGCAGCGAAAAACAATTCGTAAGTAAACCAATCTACGGCAATCCTGATTTTACGGTTTTGGCAAAAGAAATTAGCCCCGCATTAATTGGAATGAACCCAGTAATGGCTCTTCAAGGAAAAGTGCCGGGGGTACAAATCACCTACGCCGATGGGCGAATAAAAGTAAGAATGCGGGGCGGGCAAAACTCGATCGAAGGCGACTCTGCTCCTTTATATTTGCTTGATGGTTTCCCTGTTGAAGATGTAAATTCATTACTGGGCGTCAGCATGGATAATATCGACCGAATTGAGGTACTAAAAACTGCCCGTGCGATGTTTGGGTCAAGAGGTGCAAATGGTGTGATTGCAATTTATACGAAATCATCAGTTTCAAAGCCATCGGAGAGAAATAATGCCGGCTTAAAATCAAGTGCTAAACAGTTGACAGTCATTGGATATCACGAACCAAAACCTTTCTTTAGCCCAAATTACGGCACAAGCCAAGCCAAAGAATCTACTAAACTAGATATCAGAACCACAATTTTCTGGCAACCAAATCTTTCGAGCAATACATTCTCGTTTTACGCCGCCGATAACGCCAGTGTTTATAGAATTTTGGTAAGTAATGGCGAAGAAACTTCGGAAGTATTCGTCCAAGTAAGAAATTAAAGGCATTCTTCTAAAACCGACGAAACCACCCTTTTAGTGTGGTTTTGTCGGTTTATACATCCTTCATCACTTTTTCAATTTTGCCATTTTTGAGTTTTATAAATAAAGGATAGCCTCTCGTTATTTTTCTAACTGAATCGGTCGGAATAGGCAATATTTTAAAATTAGGCTTGAAATTATTGAAATAATTCTTCACAGATTCATCTGGTACTTCTTTCGGATAAAGCCCTATTATTTCGTCATACGTTTTTTGTTTCAAGAGTTGATTTAACTTTGGGGTTACTTGCTGACAATGCCCACAACGAGGACTAAAGATAAAAATTAGCCTTTTAGTATCATCTTTTTGCTCATATTCTTCTAAAAAAGTATTTTTTATTTCATTTCCTTGTATGTAGCTCACTGCGTAATACGTTTCTTTCATTTCAAAGCCTGTGATGCACAATGTAACTAAACCTAAGCCAAAAGCAACAGTAGGTTTTGTAATTTCAAGTTTATTATTTCTAAATTCAATTGCATTTTTATAAAGCCAATAAGATGCAAAAATCATAAAAATATTACGTAGTATAGAAAACCATGCTGGAATTTGATAAAAGCTACCCAAACAGCCACAATCTACGATACCCATGAAGAAAAAGCCTGCTGCAAAGATGCATGAAAGAAAAATAAGAAAAATAAACGAAAACAAAGCGACTTTACGAATATTCCAAAGAAATAGTAAGACAAAAGCTAATACTATCTCCATAAATGTAATGATAGGAGCTAAAAAATATAATTTTGGGAAGCCATATTGCATTAGAATATCAGCAAATCCATCTATATCGGCTGCTTTTGCTGTGGCTGAAACTAGGTAAATGAGTGCTAAAATGATTGATAATATAATGGTAAGAGTCTTACTATTTTTCATAGAACAATATTTTTATTTATCAAAGTAATTGCCAAAACTTCTATTTTCTTCAAACCCTCGAATCTCTTTTTCTAAGATTGGAGTGTTTTTTATTACAGGGTTATCGCTCCAAAATAATTTATTGTAGGTCGTTTTCTTAATCAAATCTAAGTCACTCCTCACATAAGATGATTTCAAATTATTAAAATGTTTAACATCTTCATACGCTATAATCTTAACCCTTTCTGTAAATTTTCTTGATGCAATAAGAGCATAGTGCATAGTTATGTTATACGTTAATTCTGCACTTTGAAAATAAGTCCTATGAGACTCATCTTCTTTAAAGTTTACTACTAAATTGGTGAAATTATTCTTAAAAGAAATTTTATCTATGCTTCTATCTCGTTTTTGATAGTAAACTCCTTCAATTTTAATAATATTATCATAAGTGGAATTTATATAAATTTTACCATCAAAATATGATATTTTCTTATCTATTGGAGTACATTGAATAATTGCCACTTCATCATTGAGCCCCTCATTTAAGACTCCAGAAATAGTATATTTGTAGTTTTCTTTGTTTTCAAAAATATTGTTTGGAAAAGCCCTGTTTTTATTTATGGTACCAACAAGTAAAAAAGCAAAAGTAGTAATGTTTGAAAATGAATGATGTGATTCTTTTTGTGCATATCGTGCATCAGTCGGATTCCACAACCTTATTCCGTAACTATCCCAACCAGCTTCAAAAAATATTTCATGTATTGTATTTGTATTTCCTCCTTCCTTTGCCACTTTTTGAAAAAACACTTTACTGTAATGATATACATTACTATCTTTTCTTGCTTTTTGTATAGCCAAATCAAGTAAAATAGAGGCTCTATTGCCAGTTGCGACCTCCGCCAACTCAATTACATTCTCGGTTAATTCAATAGAATATTTTTTATATTCTGTTATTTCGACCGAGACTTTTTTATAGCTTACATGACTAATCTTAAATTCAACTGGTAGTTTACTAATGTTGATTTCAAATTCGCCTTCATCATTTGTAACAGTTGCTTTATTTTCTGTATCATTTATTATACTCACGAAAGGTATCGGCTTTTTTGTAGCTTTATCTATTACAATACCGCTAATTTTTTGGGCAGTGAGCGAACTACTTAATAGGATAAAAATGATAATAAATTGATTTTTCATAAAATAAAATTAAATAATAAGAGGGGGAGGATCTCCCCCTGTAACTGAATTAACAACCATCTTTAGAGTACGTGGTACAAGTCTTACCAGTATAACTATCTACTGTTGTTGTGGTTGTACCACATCCCCATTTGTTCTCAAGTCTTTCTTCAAGTTCTTCGACTTGAAAATGTTGAAGCAATGATTAGTTTATTTTCAAGTCTTTTTCCGAGGGGGCGAATATTTACTTACTTCTTGTTTATAAAATTACTCTCAAAACTTCTACTATTCTCAAAAGATTTAATCAAAGATTTTTCAAGATTTGAACGTTTAATTACAATATTATTTTCCCAAAATTGAGAGTTATAAGGAATATTCTTAATTAAATCTAAATCACTATTAACAAAAGCACTTACCATATTTTGAGTATTAATCGAATCATTATAATCATAGATAATTAATTTAGATGATTCAATAATTTTTTTTTCAGATATACCCGAAAATGTAACAGTTTTTGTAAAAGTGAGATTATCCAAAATTGAAAACCCATTTTTCCCTTCTCTGAAATTTATTTTGTAACTATCATAAGGGTTCTTTAGTCTTTTTAAGTTCGGAATAGGATAATGCATTTCACCGACTATTTTGACAATGTTACTATTCTTTGTCTTTATGTAAATACTGCCTTCGAAGTAAAAATTTTCTTTTAACTTAGGTGTACAAATAATTTCTACAATTTCATTATCGGTATCAAAATTGATATACTTCCCTATTTTAAAGTTGAAAATATCTTTATCATTTCGATATGAGTATGGTTTGTCAATATTCTTACTTGCAACACCAGAGTTATAAAAGACGGAACTTGTAAAGTTTTGAAATTTAAAGCTACTATTTTCTTTGCTTGCATATCGTGCATGTGTTGGCAGCCACTTGACAATTCCTAATTGCCCCAATAAGCCATCGAAGTAAATTTCATTGACATTGGTAACATTACTCCCTTCCTTTGATATTTTTTGATAAAAAGCACGGCAAGGGTATCTATTAATTGTGTCACTTAATGCTTTATTTATAGCTGAATTTAATAATGCTAATGAAGGGTTTTCCGTTTGAAATTCAGGTAAATTTATTATTGATAATGGTAGATAAATTTGTCCTAAACTTTCATAATCAACTACTTTGGTGATTTTTTTATAACTTATATGGCTAAATAAAATATTAACGGGTAAACCACTTACCGAAATTTCAAATTCACCATTTTCATTTGTAATTGTTCCTTTATTATTTTTAACATCTAAAATACTTAAATCTGATATCGGTAAATGAGTTAGGCTATCTAAAACAACTCCACTTACTTTTATTTGGGCATAAGAGCTTTGGAAGTAACCTAATGTTGAGGCAATTAAGAGAATCTTTAAAAATTTATATTTTTTCATCTGAAAACTGTGTTAAATTGTAGGAAGATAGGAATAGACTTGAGCCTATTCCTATTCAAAAAAAGATTTACTTTTCTACATAAACGGTATGCTCTCGACCATTTTCGTCTATATTAGTAACAGGTTCATATTGAGTCCACTTATTCTCTAATCTTTCTTCAAGTTCTTCGACTTGAAAATGTTGAAGCAAGGCTTTAAATGTAGTAGTATTTGCACCTTGCATGTAGCGTTTTCAAATATCCTTCATCACTTTTTCAATTTTGCCATTTTTGAGTTTTATAAATAAAGGATAACGGTTCGTTACTTTTCTCAAAGAATCTCTAGAAATAGAAAATATTTCAAAATTAGGTTTTATCTCAATCTTGTATTTGTTTAGAATCCTTTCGGAAACATCGCTTGGGTATAAACCAATTAATTTTATATTACTATTTTTCTTTAAAACTTTATTTATTCTTTTTGTAGTATTTTGACAATCTATACACCCTGGGCTAAAAATAAAAATAGATTTTTCAATATTTGCTCTTTCTTGATATTTTTCTAAAAAAGTATTTTGAATACTTACACCACTCACATAAGTTAATTCATAATAAGACCTAATAATTTCAACTTCGTTAATGAAAAGAGCAACAAGACCTAAGCCGAGTGCTACGATAGGCTTTACAACTTCAAACCTTTTCAGCTTCATACTGGATGCGTATTTACAGAGCCAATATGAAGTTAAAATCATGAATATATTTCTCAAAAAAGATACCCAAACAGGTAATATGTAAAAATCCCCTAAGCAACCACAGTCATCAATATTTCCAAAAATATACCCAAACAAAAATATAGCGGTTAAGAACATCAAAAAATAGAAAGAAAACAGAGCTATTTGTCGAACACGCCACAAGAATAAAAATGAAAATGCAATTACTATCTCAATAAACGTTATTATTGGGGCTAAAATATATAATTTTGAATATCCATATCTAACAAGAACATTTGCAAAACCATTTATATCTGCTGCTTTTGTAATTCCAGAAACTAAAAAAATCAAGCCAAGTATAATAGATATGACTATAGTTCTTAGTTTATGCTTTTCATTGTCCATAACAAACTTTATTTAAAAACTACTTGTAAACTTTTGTTTCTTTTCAAAATTATGGATCACTTCCTTTTCAAGTTTAGTATGTTTTAATGGCACATTTTCTTGCCAAAATTCAGCATTATATGAAGAAGCTTTTAAAATTTTTAAATCATCTTGAATATATGCAGGATAAACTTTTTCTGAACTTAAATTATTAATTTCTTCATAAGCTATAAGCCATGCTTTTTCAGAGATTCTATCAGTTGAAAGATTTTTCTTTGAATTAAGGTTTAGGTACAGACTCTCAAATAAAGAGAACCCATTTGCATCTTCTTTAAAACTAACATCTATATTTTCTGAACGTTTCCAATTTCTTGATGTTGGAAATGTATATCTGTACGATACTCTCACTATATTGTCCCGATTTGTTTTAACGTAAATTTCTCCCTCAACTTGAGATTTATTGGAATCTTTCCAATTAGACTTAAACTCAATTACGGCAATTTCACCTTCTGTTCCTGCATTTATGTAATTTTTTAACTTAAACTCATAATCTTTTCGTAAACTATAATCTGTCAAAGGATAGCTTAAAAATGTTCTTATTGTATTTGAATGAAAAAAACTTGCAGAAGCAGTATTCCCGTTTAGATATTGCTGAATATCCATGTAGGCATATCGAGAGTTTACAGGTTGCCATTTATCAACACCAAACTGACCCCATGACATATTTAAAAATAATTCGTGAAGTTGAGAATAACGTCCATTCAAACTATAAACTTTTTGATAAAATCCTTTAAAATAATGCCTCTTAGTCGTATCGCTCAGTGCTTTACGAAGCACAGCATTTAAGATAGAATTCACAGGATTTCCACTCCGAGCTTCAGGTAATTGTATGACAGCAACTGAAAGAGAATATGCCTGAAAGTCCGTATTTATAATTGTTTTTACTACTCTATTGTAACTAACATGACTAAATATAAGTTTTACAGGTAGAGATTTAACATTAATTTGAAACTCTCCATCTTCGTTACTAATTGTACTATACTTACTACTTTCTTCAAAAATGTTAACACCTATAATCGGTTGTTTACTTATACTGTCTAAAAGCAAACCCGTTATTACATTTTGCCCCAAACAATTAAATGCCATTATATTAAAAAGCACTGAAAGGAACAGAAAATTATATTTAGTTTTCAAAATCATACGCTAAAAATTACTTGTGAATTGCTTATTTTTTTCAAAATACTTGATTACATCTTGCTCTAATTTAGTATGTTTAATTGGCACACTATTTTCCCAAAATGAAGCATTATATTTAGATTCCTTGAAAACTTTTAAATCATCTCTAACAAAAGCAGGATAAATTTTTTCAGCACTAAATTCATTTATTTCTTCTTGGAAAAAGAACCAAATTTTTTCGGAATCCCCCTTAGAAAAGGTTTTCTTTCCAACATTTTGTATCAAATACAAGTTATCAAACACTGAATATCCAGTTCTATTTACCTTAAAGTTCACTGTTAAGGTTAAAACTCGTGAACCCATTTTTGTTTCAGGATAGATAATTTTACCACTGCTGCGAATTAA
>Ga0114967_10000427_pt1 | contig 35632 bp, 34 predicted proteins | sample M_130628_MF_Meta_FD_92639 | JGI IMG/M metagenome (GOLD analysis project Ga0114967, IMG submission 92639) | Freshwater microbial communities from Lake Montjoie, Canada to study carbon cycling - M_130628_MF_MetaG | ecosystem: Environmental > Aquatic > Freshwater > Lake | place: Lake Montjoie...
GCGGTTGTGATTTCGTTGAGGTGATTAAATTCTCCTGCACCATTTATCCATTCTCCACCTTCAATCGTGATAACTTCTCCGTTGGACATAAGAAGAAAAATCTGACATCAAATAAGGAGCTAAATTGGCCAATTCTTGATGCTCTCCTACTCGCTTGATTGTTACATTTCCATAATCAGCGAAGCGTTCTCTCAAATGTGGAGGAAAAGCTTCAACCGGAAATAATCTAACCCAAGCACCTTTGGTTGAAAATGGGCCAGGTGCAATGGCATTGAATCGAATTCCGTATTTTGCCCATTCAACGGCCAAACTTCGAGCCATTGTCAAAACTCATGATTTAGCCATTGCTGATGGCACTACAAAGCCAGAACCCGTAGAAGCAAAAGTAGTTATGATACTCAATACCGTAGCAGCCTGTTTTTGTTCAATCCAATGTTAGCCCAGTGCAAGTGTTGTATAAGAAGTCCCTTTTAGTACAATATCGACAATTGTATCAATGGCACGGTGCGAGAGTTGTTCGGTTGGAGAAATAAAATTTCCTGCGGCATTATTAAGTAATCCGTTAATTTGGCCAAACTCAGCCAAAGCTTTATCTTTCATAGCCTCAATTGCTCCATAATTTCGCACATCACAGGCAATCGGTAAAATTTTACCAGCGAGATGCCGCCCACCAGTTGCTTGTCCGAGTTCGTGAGCAGTTTCTTCTAAAACGGCCATTTTTCTACTTGTAATCACCACATTTGCACCGAGTTGAAGAAAATATTTCGACATAGATTTACCTAGTCCAGTTCCTCCACCAGTAACAATAAATGTTTTTCCGTCTAAAGCACCATCTCTGAGCATAGGTTCATTATACCTCATTAATATTTGTTTTTTGTTGTTGAGTAATGAGTAAACCTAAAACAAAAAAGCCACAAATGACTAAATCATCTATGGCTTTTTTAAGAAATTATATAACTAAAGTAATATATCTAAAATTATTTAGCGGCTACGATTTTAATATCCACTTGGAAATTATCATAAATCATTTTGTCGCCTATTGATTCAAAAAATGATTTTGAACCAAATTTGCTACCAAATTTTGTACGGTCAACTTCAAATTTTGCTGTCGCAGTAGTTGCACCTTTAGCGTCAACTGAAACTACCGCTGGAAAATTGATTGGTTGCGTAACACCATTGATTGTCAATTCACCAGCTACATCATAATTTGAATCTGATTTTAAGGTAGCTTTTTTGATGTTCAATTTAGCAAATGGGAAATTAGCCACATCAAAAAAATCTGGAGTTGTCAAGTGACCAACTAATTTTGCGTTATAACCAGCATCAGTCAAATCTAAACATTTGATTGTTTTCATATCAATCGTAAACTCGCCACCTTGTAGTTTTCCACCGTTTACTACTAAGCTACCACTTTGAATTCCAATTGTACCATTGTGCTCGCCTGTAACTTTTTTGCCTAACCAGTTGAAAGAACTAGCTTTCGCATCAACTTTCAAAGCAATTGGTGCAGCAGAAACCAAACCCTTTTTACCACCATCAGCCATTGCTGAAACACTTACCAAGGCAGCAAACGCTACAATCATCAAATTTTTAACTACTTTCATTTTGAACTAAATTTGGATTTAAAAAAATATAATAAATAAAAAATTAATTGTTAATCGACGCTTCCACGCATCTTATCCAAAAGCCTGCTTAATGTATCAGCTTCAACATCACTTAAAAATTGTCTGCTACTTTCCCAAATTTCTTGAATTTCGTCGATTTGTTTCAAAACCTGGCAACCTGTTTCGGTGATTCTAATATCACAAGCTCGACGGTCAGCAGCACTATCGCATCTTGAAACATATCCTTTTAGTAGTAATTTATCAACCAAACGAGACGCATTCGACATTTTATCAAGCATACGCTCAATGATTCCATTGACTTTAATTGGATTAGGGAATTGCCCACGCAAAATTCTAAGAACGTTATATTGTTGAGGCGATAATTCAAATGGTTTTAATAAACCTTGTTGCTCAGAGTTCATCCAATTGGATGTGTAAATAATATTAACAACAACTTTTTGGTAGGGACTTTTGAATGGTTTTTGTTGCTTAATATCTTTCTCGATTGACATAAGTATGAATTTTTATATTGAACATTGGAAATATTATACATTGAAAATATATGTCTATACATATAATACAACAACCTATATATTTTAGTTCAATGATTTTAAGAAAATGTCGCTTATTTATTAATAATAAAAAAGAATTATTTAAATATAAATACAACAAATAATGTGGCTTTTGGAAAAAAATAAAGTTTCATTTATCAAGAAACCAATATAATAAGCAATTACTTCATGTTAAAATTTAATATTTTTTCGGTAGTTCCGACCAAAATTTAAAAATAACAAAGATAATTGGCTAAAAATAACGAATTTCGCCCCGTCAAAATATAGAAAACAATAATGAAATTATCAAGACCTTTAGTTTTAGCCTCAAATTCGCCACGTCGAAAGGAAATCATGCAAAATGCTGGTTATGAATTTACGGTGAAAGTAATTCCAACTGATGAACGTTTTTCGGCAGATATGCCCGTGGAAGAAGTTCCTGTTTTTTTGGCACGTATAAAAGCCGAGTGTTTCAGAGAAAATCTTCAAGATGAAATCATTATTTGTGCTGATACCGTGGTAATTATCGACCAAGAAAATAAAAAAAGTAGTATTTTAAATAAGCCTGACGACCACTCCGAAGCTAAAGAGATGCTCAGATTATTGAGCGGGCGTGCACATCGAGTGATTACAGGTGTTTGCGTAATGACTGCCGAAGAAACCGTTAGTTTTGCAGATACTTCACATGTGCATTTTAAGGAATTATCTGATTGGGAAATAGATTATTACATTGAGCGTTGCAAACCCTTCGATAAAGCTGGTGCTTATGGAGTTCAAGATTTTATTGGAATGATTGCAATCCCGAAAATTGAAGGTTCATTTTATACAGTTATGGGCTTGCCAATTCATCGGGTTTATGAAGCTTTGGGAAAGTATGTTCTCAGAAATTAATCATTATTTTTACGAAATACTTTGACCTTATACAAAATGAAACGCATCTTTCTACAATGCATTCTACTGCTATTTGTATTCCAATCGTCTTATAGCCAAATAGTTACGACTGATTCTTACTTCCCGAATGGCAATAAAGAAATTACTTTAATTTTTGATTTAAAACAAGCCAAAGATGTTCGTGCTGCTGGTTTCATGGGGAAAACTTCCGATGTTTTTTTGTGGTCTGGTGCAGGAACTTCTGATAATGCTTTTGAATATCAGCCGACTGGGCAAACAAATTTCAGTGTTCCGTTTGAAATGGGACGCATGACTTCGCTGGGCAACGACCGATGGAGCATAAAGCTAAAACCTCGTGATTATTATAAAGTTCCAATAGGACGAACTATCAAAAAACTTGGTTTATTGCTAAAAACTGGAGATGGAAAAACCCAAACTGAGGATTTTATCTTGGATTTATTTGATGATGGTTTGTATTTTAAAATCATTGAACCAGACTTAACTCAAGTCTTTGAGGAAAATCAAGCAGTATCTATTACTTTAATAACATCTTCTGTTGTTGACAAAATTAAGTTTGAAAATAAAGTATTTCTAAAAGAATTTAACGCCACAAATTCAGCATCAATCAGCATCAATGTAACGCAAACTCCTTTAAACTTAACTATTTTCAATAGTAATCAAACCATTACTGAAGAAATTAGATTTAATATCAAACCCAAAAATACAATCTTGAACCAACCGCCAAACATCAAAGACGGCATTAATTATATCAATGATAATACCGTTTCGTTTTCGTTTTTTGCTCCTAAAAAAAGCTTTGTTTACCTCATCGGAGATTTCAACGACTGGCAAATCGACCCAAAATATTTAATGAATCAAACGCCTGATGGTGAACGTTATTGGCTGACTATCAGCAATTTAGAACAAGGTAAGGAATACGTTTTTCAATATCTGGTTGATGGGAAAACCGCAGTTGGCGACCCTTTTTGCGAAAAAATCCTCGACGCAAAATTTGATTCGGAAATTTTGGCAAGTACCTACTCAAACTTAAAACTTTATCCATCAAAAAATGCTTATGGCGGAACAGTTTCTGTACTTCAAACTGGCCAAACACCTTATGATTGGAAAGTCAAAGACTTCAAACGCCCTACTAAAGAGAAATTAGTTATTTATGAACTTTTGGTGCGTGATTTTATTAATTCTCGAAAATACAGAGAAGTAGCCGACTCAATAGCATATTTCAAACGTTTGGGTATAAATTCTATCGAATTAATGCCAATTAATGAATTTACGGCCAATAATTCGTGGGGTTATAATCAGACTTACTACACCGCCCCCGACAAAGCTTATGGCACAAAAGATGATTTGAAATTTCTTATTGATAAATGCCATGAAAACGGCATTGCAGTTATTCTTGATGTAGTTTTTAATCATGCTGATTATGAATTTCCCTATACAAAAGCTTACTGGTCAGGTTCGCAACCTTCGGCGGATAGTCCATTTATGAATCAATCTGCACCACATCTTTACTCGGTTTTCTTTGATTTTAACCACGAAAGTTCGGCAACTCAAAACTATTTTGATAAGGTTTTAGAGTTTTGGTTGAAAGAATATAAAGTTGATGGTTATCGCTTCGATTTATCAAAAGGATTTACGCAAAGAAAATCTTTGACAGATGCCCAAATGGCAGCTTATGACGAGCAAAGAATCAAAACCTTGAAGCACTTTTATAATAAAATCCGTGTATATGATAAAGATTGTTATTTGATTTTAGAACATTTTGCTGATAACGCTGAAGAAACAGAACTGGCGAATCATGGTTTTATGCTTTGGGGAAACATGAACGGTGCAGCACGAAACACTATTAAAGGCACAATTAATAGTTTTTCGGGAATGAATTATAAATCTAAAGGCTGGAACGAACCCAATTTAGTAGTTTATATAGAAAGCCACGATGAGGAAAGGATTGTTTATGATGCACTAAACAATGCCCTTAACGAAATTAAAAATTTAGCTGTAATTCTCGAACGCTCAAAAGCAATTGCGGCGATATTTTTTGCCTATCCAGGCCCCAAAATGCTTTGGCAATTCGGCGAGTTTGGTTACGATATAAACATAGATTTTAATGGAAGAACAGGTTTAAAACCACAAAAATGGGAATATCTGAAAGATGAAAACCGACTGAAATTATTTAAGGTTTATGCCGAATTAATCAAACTCAAAACTACACAAGAGGCATTTTCTTCAAAAGATTTTAATGAATCTTCGGGTGGGCTTGTGAAACAAGTAGCATTAAATCATAGTTCGATGAATGTACGAATCATTGCGAATCTGGGAATTAACAGCGAAACAGCCAATATCAACTTTGAATCGACAGGTAAATGGTATGATTATTTTTCAGGACAAGAAATTAATATTAATGAAGCAACTCCTCGTATGAGTTTAGCAGCAGGTGAATTTCATATTTTCACGAATGTAAAATTACCTACTCCCGATACTAATTTAGTACCCTGGCAAGGAAATTTTACAATAACAGCAAATGAAATTTCATCGAATAATTCAAAATTTCAGATAAGCGGTCTTCCGCTTTACCCAAACCCAACTACAGATAAGATAACGCTGAAACTCAACGGTGAAAAAACAAAAATTTTGATAGAAGATATTTGGCACAAAACTTTGTTTCAGACCGAAACAGAAGAAATCGAACCAAGTTTAGACTTAACGGGTTATTCGTCAGGAATGTATTTTATTCGAACCATTCAAAAAGGAAAAACTCGAACAACTAAAGTAATTAAAAACTAAAAGCGGATTTCAAATTCCGTTTCTCAAAACTCATGACCAAAGACGAATTAGTGATTTTTTATAACGAACCCGACGAAAAAGTGTACGTTAAAGTACCCGCTGGACTTGAAACTCACTACCAATTATCAAACTTATCGGGTAAAATCTTGCAAGAAGCAATCCATGAAAAAGCCTTGCACGATTTCGATTTGTCGGGTCTTCCCGAAGGAATTTATTTTGTAATTGTCAATCAAGATGATGTCATTCGGTCGAAGAAGATTATAAAAGAATCTTGATTAATTTTACTAAAAAAATCATATATTTGATTAAAAATACTACGATTATGACAGCAATAAGCGAACTTGAAAACCCAGTTTCTACTGAATTACCAAAAACTCTTGCTGAATTTTTGGAATGGGAGCCAGAAGACGGCTTCAAATATGAATGGAATGACGGAGAAATAATACAATTTAATGGAATGGACAAGAAACAAATTTATATTTATATTCTAATAAACAAACTTTTTAATAAAAAAGGCTACGGAGAAACTGGCACTTTGGTATGTGAATATAACACCATGCTATCAGGAATTCAAATGAGAAGACCTGATATAGCTTATCTGTCTGACGAAGAAGGCAAAAGAGCAAATGATGGCGAAGAAATAATTCCAGCATTTATGATTGAAATTATTTCAACGAATGATAATTTGAATAAAGTAGAAGAAAAGATAACTGAATATTTTAAAGCGGGCGTAAAAGTAATTTGGAATATTTTACCCGAACAAAAATTAGTTTATGTCTATACCTCTCGCAAACAAGTGCAGATTTGTATGGATGATGATATTTGCTCGGCAGCACCAGTTTTACCTGAATTTGAGGTAAAAGTTAGTGAGATTTTTGGGTGAAAGGATTAAAATCTAAAATTAGCACTTATCATCAAATACCTTCTTAAAACGTTATAAGTGCGAAAACTTTTTTGATAATCACTAATATAGTTATACGAAAAAGTGCGATAATTAGTTAGATTTTTACCTAATAAACTTATAGTAAGTGCATTAGGCTTTATTTCATAATTTATTCTACCACTTAAAAAATTGGCAGATACAGTTGCAGAATTAGGAAAACTATATCGTTCAAAGTCAAATTGAGCATTTAATTTAGGTGAAAATGTAAAAATAAATTCTACAAAACTTGATACCGTTTTATTATTAAAATTATTTCCTTTCACTAAAATTTGAGTATTTGAGTTAAACTCTGACCCGACATGGTAATTAACTCCTTTTTTCCAAACAGAACGCAAACCTATTTCATATTTTGAATTAAACGAATTAATATTTCTAATTTCAGAAGAATTTAACTGATTTTGAAAATTGAACAACGAAAAATTACTTTTCAGTTTAATTGTTGAATGTATAAAAGTCAAAAATTTATTTATTCCTAAAGAAAACGTATACAGATTATTCGCTACATTTGATTGATACAATGTATTTATATTAAAGTCATTATTGATTTGTAATGATGTATTATAAGCATTATGATTCTTGAAATATAAGAATGTAGCATTAAAAAATAATTGCTCGAATAAATCTTTATAGGTATAATTTAGATATAAATTATTGCTCTTAATCTGCAAAAAATCGCTTGTTCCTTGTTGAAAATTACGATAATTATTAAGAATATAAAACTTACTAAGATCCGAAATTTGAGGAGATTTTGCCCCAAATGAATAAATTAAATTAAATTGATTATTATACTTTTTCCATAATAAACCTATTTTCGGTGTTAAATAAAATAATTCTTTGCGTTGATTATCTGCAAATTGAAAATCAGAAAAATGAATTGGACAATCCAAATTGAGTCTAAAATTATTCAATTCGCGTTCAAATATTGTATTTACTACAAAATCCGTTTGTTTTAAACTATTTTTACCATCAATCATTGAATTATCAAACTTAATGTTTGAACTTAGTTTTTCTTGTCCAACATTTATACCCGCCTGAATAACAAATTTGTTTTTGTCTTTTTTTATCAAATACTGTGAAATAATACCTGAATATTTATATGGACTTACGAGATATTGGTTCAAATTAGCAGTAGAATCGTCAATAATAGGCAGAAAAAGCTTTTGCACAGAATTAACATCATAAAGCTGAGATGAAGAATTATCAAAATGAAATACTTCAAGATTAAATGCGACTTGTGTATTAATTCTATTGGTATAAAACAGTCGACTTTCAAAAGTATTGCTGGAATTGTCTAAATTTTGGGTATTCGTTCTACTATTACTCTGTAATCCACCATTACTATTAGTCAAACTATTGCCCCAATTACTTAAAAATCTAATTCTGGATTTAGGATTTGGATAAAAAACGGCTTCTATATTTCCCTTAAAATCAAACATTTTCTTGGTAATGGTTTTGATTTCAGCAAATTTCACAAGATTTTCTGTCAAAAATTGATAATCGCTATTTTCTTGTAAAATATTACGGTCTTTATACAAACTGCCACCGCCTTTGATAATGAATTTTGAAGAGGGTTTCATTATAAATGTGGGAGCTAACAACAAAGCATTATTAAAATTGACTTGTTGCGACTGAAAATTGGGCAAACTAATTTCATTGATATTGATATATTCAGTTTTTATACTTCGTTGAAACAAATTATCATTTTCATCATTTGCCAACATATTTTGAGTCATATCTCCCATCGAGTTTTTCCCAATCGTATTATAATTTCCCAATGTGTAAATCTTAGCTTTTTTCATAAATGAAATAAGATTTAAACTTTCCTCAAATCGTTCGGATGTGCCAAAACCAGTATCCGCATTACCAAACAAGGTACTTTTTCGGTCTGCTTTAAAAGTTAAATTTAGCACCTGACGATTAGAAGTAGCAATGCCTTTCATCAAAGGGTCTTCTGTGTATCGGTCAATAACCTGCACTTTTTCGACCATATCGGCAGATAAATTACGTGAAATTATTTTATAATTACTATTCATCAAATCATCTCCCTCTACCAAAATCTTATCTATTGATTTACCATAAACTGAAATTGCACCACTTTTAGAAATCTCAAAACCTGGCAATTTTTTCAATATATCTTCAATCACTTTATCGTTTTTATCTCGAAAAGCATCAGCTCGATAGCTTGTTGTATCATCCGATTGCCTAATAGCTATTTTTTCACTGACAACCACTTCGTTGAGCATAAAATCTTGTGTCTCCAAAACAATGTGATATACTCGTTTTTCTTGTTTGGTATCAAGTTCAAACACTTGGTTTTTGTAGCCCAAGCTGCTTGCCACAAGTGTCAGGTTCAAAGTATCTTCTTCTATTTCATAGGCTATTGAAAAAAAGCCTTTTTCATCTGAATTAGAAAAGGCGATAATATTATCGCCTTTTCTAATCGTTAAACTCACTGATTCTATTGGTTTTTTAAGAGAATCTCTTACAAATCCTTCGATTATATGTTTTTTTTGTGCGAAAACAGTAAAATAGCCACCTACGAATATAAAAACCAAGAAAAGAAAATATTTATTTTTCATACGATAATTCAAAAAAAACACGCTTATCAATATCTACTTTAACAGTTGTTCCTTTTGGTAAATCAGTCATAGCAACTGCTTTTTGAAAAGTTGTTTCAACAATAGTTTTATGTTCTTCAAAAGTAATACTTTTACCTTCTTTGATTGGAAAAACTATATTTGCCTGAACATTTTCGGGCATTGAAATACTTTCAAAAATAAATTGAATCTGTAATGTGTCATCATAAGCTTCGAGAATAAGACCAGGCAAGCCATGCAATTTCCATGGTCCCATCGAAATCGGGATTTCAGATGTGAACCATACGACATAACTTCTACCTCTGAAAGTGGTAGTTGCTTTTTGACATTTGAACTTACCGATTTGTTTACTCTCATTTGATAATTTCCATTTCATAAGAGGTAATGGTTCTTCATAAATATAAGCTTTACCAACAACTTTTTCTCTTGCAAATAATTGTTTTTTTGAGAAATCAATAAATGTTATTTCACCGAATTCATCTGGCACAGTATCAAATTTAAGCTCATTAGCACTATTAAAATTATCTTTTCTCAGTGAATTTTTCTCAACTACATTATATTTATACGCAGATTTATTTACCGTAAAGTATAATTTAGATTTGAAACGATATGTATTATTTCCCTGTATGTAACTAACAATACCTTCTTTTCTATTTATCTGACTAAAACAAATATTAAAACAAAAGAAGGTCAAAACGAACGATATATATACTTTTCTTTTCATGATATTTTATTTTGTTCTTCTATGAAAGCAACCACCTTTATTACTGAACTTACTCCTAAGTAATGAAATACATCAGAACAAATTAATCTTTAATTCTGTGCTGTGAGTTTAAAATAAATATTTGCAGCAGCAAGCCAAGCTTCTGTGCAATTTCCTCCAGGGCCATTGTCTACAGTAACACTTCCTTGCATCCCTGTAAAAGTCTGAACACAGAATACTTTTTTGGCAATATTATTTTTCGGCGAACTATTACTTGCAATTGTACTTGTAAAACAAGTTAGAACTAAAGCGAAGATAAATACGATTTTTTTCATGATTGAAATGAGTTAAAAAATTAAAAATAAATAATTAAATTTGTTTTTTGGATGAGCAATAAAAGTGGTTGCTTATTTTGCTTCGTTAGGCTTCTCTGTCCGGTAAGATTATTGAGGAGCTTAACTTTGGCAAAGTTCTGCAAAGTTTCTCATAAAAAAAATTGCGTTTTCGCAAGAAAAAACTTGCAAAAACGCAATCTATGTAAGTACATACAATTATTTTCTTCGCACAGCTTTTACCATTTTTGTTCTAATTCGGCTCAATGCTTGCGGAGTCATATTTAAGTAAGTAGCAATATGCTTCAATGCCACATGGTTTATCAAGCCTTTATGATATTTATAAAACCACTCCAGACGTGCTTCCTTATTTTGTCTCAAAGCTGATATAAATGCTTCATATTTTTTGTTAATACGCTCCAATAAAATTCTACTCAAAAAATTTAATTGAGGAAATTCCAAATAAAGTTTATCAAGTTTTTCTTTAGAAATCACCCACAGTTTAGCATTTTCAAGCACATCAATGGCAACCTTAGATGGTTTTTCTTCTAAAAAACTATCCGCCACATACTGAAAATTATTCTCTGCAACCAACCAATGAGTAATTGTTTGGTCTTGGTATTGATCTTGGTCTTGAATCGAAAACTCTCTAAGAATCCCCGATTCGATAAAATAGAGTTTATCGTTTATTTCGCCAAAATCTAAAATCACTTTACCTTTATGATAGGTTTTAGTCTCAAATTGTGAGATAATTTGTTCAATTTCGGCAGTAGAAAAAATGCCAAAAGAGCTAAATAAGTTGTATAAAATGGGATTATTACTTGAATTCTGCATGATAAATGTATTATTTAGCAAAAGAAAAGGTATACAAGCAAGCTTGTATACCTTTAGCAAGTAACATAATATTAGAATAACATACAAGTTTGTGGGGTAAATAATATTTTACCCTTGCCAATTACAGTTTAAGCATCATAAAATTGACACCTAATCTTACCTATTCATGGTCAACAAAAACTCTTCGTTATTGCGAGTGCCTTTCATTTTATCGAGCAAAAACTCCATTGTTTCCATTGGGTTCATGTCTGCCATAAATTTACGCAATAACCATACCTTTTGTAGTGAATCTTTATCCATCAATAAATCTTCACGGCGTGTACCCGATGCCAAAATATCAATCGCAGGATAAACACGTTTATTCGATAATTTACGGTCGAGTTGGAGCTCCATATTACCAGTTCCCTTAAATTCTTCAAAGATAACTTCGTCCATTTTAGAGCCTGTATCAATCAATGCAGTTGCAATAATAGTCAACGAACCTCCATTTTCTACATTACGAGCCGCACCGAAGAAACGTTTTGGTTTGTGAAGTGCATTGGCATCAACACCACCAGAAAGTATTTTACCTGATGAAGGAATCACGGTATTATAAGCACGAGCTAAACGAGTGATTGAATCGAGTAAAATTACTACATCATGTCCGCACTCTACTAAGCGTTTTGCTTTCTCTAAAACAACACCCGAAACTTTTACGTGGCGGTCTGCGGTCTCATCAAAAGTTGAAGCAATTACCTCAGCACGAACACTGCGTTGCATATCAGTAACTTCCTCTGGGCGTTCGTCAATCAACAAAATAATCAAATATATTTCTGGATGGTTGCGAGTGATTGCATTGGCAATTTCTTTCAACAAAACAGTTTTTCCAGTTTTAGGTTGTGCCACAATCATACCACGCTGACCTTTTCCGATTGGGGCAAATAAGTCAAGCACGCGGGTGGCATAAATATCTGGGCGACTACTTAATTTGATTTGTTCTTCTGGGAAAAGTGGAGTAAGGTATTCAAACGGAATACGGTCACGGATTTCTTCGGTAGTTTTTCCATTAACAGAAAGTACACGAAGTAAGGCAAAATACTTTTCACCTTCTTTTGGTGGGCGAATCGCTCCTTTCACCGTGTCACCTGTTTTTAAACCAAACAATTTGATTTGTGAAGGCGAGACATAAATATCATCGGGACTGGCCAAATAATTATAGTCGGCCGAACGCAAGAAACCGTATCCACCTTCTTGCATGATTTCCAAAACACCCTCATTTTCAATAATTCCATCAAACTCCTTGATGAGGTTATTGAATTGTTTTTTGATGTCTTTTGTATAAGTATCAATGTAGCGTTTATCTTCTTTTGGTTCTGGAATTTCGGGAATAATCTCGTCAGTCAGTCTGGCAAATTCGCTCATTTCTGCATCAATTGCCGCTAAATCGAAGTCTGGTTGTTCTTCCAAATTCAATTCTGGTTCTTCGTCAGTGGCTTGCATATCAGAAAAAATCTCTGGTTGAGCAGGCACTGGTTTTTGTTTTTCAAATGGCTTTCTATTGTCAGTTTTTTTGAGATCATCAGGTTTAATCTGAGTTTTTTCAACGATTGGCTGAAATTCAACAACAGGGGAGTCAACCTCAGCAACTGTTTGTTCAGCGGGTTTTTCTTCAGTTTTGGTTAGGCGTTTTCTATTTTTTAATCCTTTATCTTCTTTGAAGAGAGGTTGCTCAACTAGCGGGTTTGTAGGAGAATCAGTGGCTACACTTGCAGGTGTATTAAAGATAGATGCTGAACTTTGACTCTCTAATATTTTTTCGATTAATTCGATTTTAGAGGCAGTTCGGACATCTTTAATGCCAATTTCTATACAAATTTTCCTTAACTCTGATAGAAGTTTAAGATTCAGTTCTTCTGATGTGTACATACGAGAGAATTAACAAGACATTACAATTGCTAAAGATTAGCGGTTAGATTTTTTATTAAGGTATTTCGGAAAAGACACTTCCAAGAATTTTAGAATTTAATCAAACATTCGGAGGTTACTCAAAGAAATCAATCAAAGAGATTACTCGAAAAAAACGAAAACTTTGTTTGGATACAATTGGCTTAATCAGGAAATTTCTGTTTAGAATAGATGAGCCGATTGAGGTGTTCTGCTGGATTTGAGTACAATAATAAAACCTTTTTTTTTAATATACAAGTATTTTGTTAAAATATTAAGTGAAAATTGATATTTTTATTATCATGAGTCTTTAAAAATATGTTTCAATAATCATCATCAATATTTTTATCATCCGTAATACCAAAAAGTGTGGTGGTTGGAGATGCCAATTCTACCTTATTTTTTTCCAAAATCTTATTTATCGAATAATTAACTTCTTGGCGAATATCTTTACTTTCCCAATAATCGGGTGTAGTGGCAAAAAACACAACTAACAAATTAATAGAATAATCGCCAATCGCATCAAACCTCACATGTCCCTCGTGGTTACTCGTAAGTTCATGGTTATCAATCAAATGTTGTATTTCATTAACTACTGTTTTGATTTTAGTAATCGGAGTATCGAGTTTTAATCTTAGAAAAAACTTATGACGTCTGTGTTTTCGTTGCGTCAGATTATTGAGTGTTTGAGAAACCAACATTTGATTGGGAACGACGATCAAACTACCATCTACATGACGAACGCGAGTACTACGAAAACCCACTTTTTCGACTGTACCAATCATACTTCCCAACTCAATATCATCGCCAACAATGAAAGGCTGCTCTGTGAATAAAGTAAAAGAAGCGAAAAGATTTTCGAGTGTGGCCCGTGCCGCCAAAGCTAAAGCTACTCCACCGATACCCAAACCTGTGATTAAACTAAGGACATCTTGGCGAAATACAAAGCCTAAAATCAAAAAAAATGAACAAAAAACAACGATAGCGATAATAATATCTCGAAAAAAAGGCACGAGATGTTCGTCTTTTTTGATTTCATTTTCTTCTGCTTTTTTAAGAAAAACCAAAGCAAAGAATTTTACAAAACGAATGATTATCCAAGTTATGGCAATTATAAATAGCATATCAAGCAATTTATCAGCAAATTCGCTTACTCGTATTTTTCCAAATGGAATGATACGCCATTTTTTTGGAAATGAAATTTCATCTATGGCTGAATAAATTATAAGTAAGCTAATGACAAACTCAACTGGACGTTTCAGTAAATCGACAAAATTGGAAACGGGTACATTTTGGGTTTCTTGCTTAATGATTCGGTAAGCTATATTACTTACCACAACTGAAAATATTCTCTTAAATAGAAAACCTAAGAGTAAAATGCCCAAAAACCAAAACCAATTCTCGACTGGATTATATAGAAAACTATTATTTAGAATCTTTTGTAAATTATTCATCTAAAATCTGCTGATATAAATTGTAAAATAAACAACTAATCAAAGTGCTTGAACGTGTACACTTGTCTTTGAACTGTGAATTACTTATGCTCATTAATAAACTCAATTACTCGACACTCAACCCAAGTTTCGTTTGAGTTTGGCAGCATAAAACCTACATGCCCACCAAATTTCAATAATTGTAAACTAATATTCGGGTTATTATCGGCATCTCCTAAATCCAAACACTCGGGCGACAAAAATGGATCGTTAATGGCTTGAACTATCAAGGTTGGTACTTTTATTGACTTCAAAAATGGCTTGGCAGCAGCCTGTTTATAGAAATCGTTGGCATTCTTAAACCCAAACATTGGAGCTGTATAACGACTATCGAACTGCTCAAAATTTTTAATTTGCTCATATCCTTCATAATTAACTAACTTATTATCAGGATGTTGTGTTGACTTCTCTTTAATTTTTGCACCTAATTTCTTAATAAAACGTTTCATATAAAACTTGCGGCCTGGTTTATAAAGTTCATAAACCGAAGTGTACAAATCAAGTGGAACCGAAACTGCCAAACCATACTTTATTTGTGAAGGAAGCAACTCTGGATTTTGCCCCAAAAGCCTAATTGTCATGCTTCCACCCATGCTAAAGCCAACCAAAACAACTTCATCGTATTTATAAGTATTGATTGTATAATTGACCACAAAACGAATATCATCGACATCACCATGATGATAAAAACGTGGCAGACGATTCATTTCTCCACTGCAACTACGGCAATTCCAACCTAACCCATCGTAGCCGTTATCATTAAATTTCTTTATCATGCCTGTTACGTAGTGGCGAGTAGAATCCCCCTCAAGTCCGTGCGTTACTATTACGAGTTTTTTGCCACGATTTTTTGATGTAAGCGACCAATCGAAATCTATAAAATCACCATCTTGCAATTCCACACGTTCACGTTTGTAATTGACAGGAATTTTACGAAAAAGACTTGGGTAAATTGTCTGAATATGGGCATTAAATTGCCATATAGGTGGTTTATATTGGGTATTTATTGATAAAACTGGCATTTCATGTTAATATTCAATGATTTCAAATACACTGTAAATTAAGTTAGTATAAAATCTTGTCATTCTGTAAGATGCTGTTAATGTGTACAAATTCGATTCTAATCGATTCATTCAGCAAGATAGTACTGAATAAATATTTAAACTCATAAAACTTAAAGTGTTTTAAATTCTGAGATAAAAATAAGCGACAAAAACATATTTAATTATTGTAAATCAAGCTTTTTTCCGAATCTCGCTTCTTTTGCCTCAGTACTTAAGGTAAATCACCTAACATCGATAATTTTACTATATCGTTGCAATTATCTTTTCAAGGACTTCTGGAAAATGGATATGTTCAAGTGCTTGTACTTTTCGGGCTACATCCTCTGGGGTATCTGTCGAAACAAGTCCACATTTTGCTTGAAAAATTACTTTTCCATCGTCATAATGTTCGTTTACAAAATGAATCGTTATACCAGATTCTTTTTCGCCAGCCTCAACAACAGCTTCATGCACAAAATGCCCCCACATTCCCTTTCCACCATATTTTGGTAGCAGTGCAGGATGAATATTAATAATTTTATTGGGAAAAGCTTTAACTAAATTTTCGGGAATAAGCCAAAGAAAACCAGCCAAAATAACCAAGTCAATTTGTTGATTTTGTAGTAAATCTACGATTTTGTTAGTCTTAGAAAAGGTTTTTTTATCAAATAATACGGTCGGAATTCCAAGCCTTCTTCCACGCTCAATTACGCCAGCCGTGGGATTATTTGACAAAAATATTTCAATAATAACTGATTCTTTATCAGCAAAATAAGTTGTAATACGTTCGGCATTACTTCCCGAGCCAGAAGCAAAAATAGCTATACGTGTCATTTGGTCTAATTCTGAATGATTGAATGAGCGAATGATCGAATGATAAAAAGCAAGTTAGTTGCATTAGATATAAATTCTCCAAAAACTTTATTCTATCATTCAAAATTCACTCATTCAAAATTAATTTGTGTGCGAATGACGGCATTTTTTTTCAAAAAGCCATTTTTAAACTAACAAAAATGTCTCCACAATATTCGAAGAGATTTTTTTTACTACTTAACGAAAATACAATTGAACATTAATCAAAACTTCGGAGGATTTCGCAAACATTTACCATTAAATTTACATTTTCCCTTTGTTTAGTACATCTTGCCATTTTTTCAATTCATCCCATTTGTCATCACGTGCCAAAGCAGCTTGGTCGGCCCATGTAGCTGGGTTATGAATTTGAAAACGTGGACCAGCCATATCAAGAATAGCTTTCATTTTTTCAACCGAAGTAGCAGCTAACTCAGCAAAAGTAAAAATGCCTTCGGTGTTGAATAATTCCTCTATCTTAGGGCCAATTCCTTCAACGATCTTTAAATCATCTTTTTTAGTAGGTGCAACAGCGGCGGTAACTCCTGCTAAACCTAATGCTCCAGCAGCAATTCCAGATCGACTTATTCCAATTGAAGTACTTCCACCACCTTCACTATTTACAGCAACCGATATTTTTGATTTTCTGCAAGCGTCAAGTTCTCCTTCCAAGAAATTAACTCTATCTTGAAGTTCAGCAGAATGATTTTTCCAACGATTAATTTGACGACTAAGCCACCACCACAATATTAATAATGGCAATAAACAACCAAGAAATACTCCCCTAGGGAAATCTGTTAGCCAACATTTGAAAAACTCCATATTTTTATTTTTTTACGGTTATAAAAATTTCTTCATCTAATTACTCTTGTAATCTAACCGTACTACGACGGTTCTTTGCTTTACCAGCAGGTGTATCGTTTGGTGCAATTGGCTCTTTTTCACCTTTTCCTTCGCTAGTTAATTGTGATGCCTCAAAACCCTCTACCAATAACAAAGATTCGGTTTGCTTAGCACGGCTTTCTGAAAGTCGTTGATTCAGAGCATCCGAACCATCACTATCAGTATGACCAGTGATTAAGAGCTTTTTATTAGGGTATTTTTTTAAATACTTTTTGGCTGTCATAATGAAAGTTTCAACTTCATCCGTTTTTTTGATACCTAATTGGTTTAAATCAAAATAAACATCTAATGGAATAAACATGATTTGCTCTTCAGGGGTAACAACTTTTACTGAATCTGCAATTTTTACTGGGGCAATAACTGAAGAAGAAATTGTTAGGTGTGAGAAAGCTGCGGCGGCAATTGGCTCTCCTATACAAAAGGGTTTACGATTGCAGTTCCACCAACCAGTGTATAACAAAGACAAAAGCAAAATCAAAAGGGGCAATATAAATCTGTTCATTGATTGATTTTTTGGATGTTTTGAAAAAAACTTTTTTTATTTAAATATTTAGATTAGAAATTTAGCAAAAAGTAACAGAAAAATATTTTTTTTTTTGTTACTTAAGTCTTTTTTTAGCTAAAACTTAATATTTCTTAATTTTGATTCCAAATTTCTGTTTAAAAGGAGTAAATTTGGCGAATATAACCAAAGAAAACATATCTTTAACATTGATGGACTCAATCAAGATTTTTGCCCCTGCTACCGTTGCTAATGTCGCTTGTGGATTTGATATTTTTGGCTTTGCGGTTGATGCCCCAGGTGATGAGGTTATAGTTCGTAAACGTACTGACAATCAAATTATTATCAAAAATATTACTGGCGAAGAAGGTAAACTCACCTACGACGTTTCAAAAAATGCTGTTTCGGTGCCGATTATAAAATACCTTGAACATACTGGCAGCAAACAAGGTCTAGACATTGAATTACATAAAAAAATGCCACTCGGAAGCGGACTAGGAAGTAGTTCGGCAAGTTCGGTTGCAGGTGTATTTGCCGTGAATGAATTACTTGGCAAAAGACTTACTACTAAAGAATTATTGCCATTTTCGATGGAAGGAGAGCGTATCGCCTGTGGTTCGGCACACGCAGATAATGTAGCTCCTGCCTTATTGGGTGGTTTTGTGGTAGTGCGTAGTTACGAGCCACTTGATGTTTTTAAAGTTCCAACACCCATTGAATTATACGTAACTATCGTTCATCCAAATATTGAAGTAAATACCAAAGATGCTCGACATATTTTGCGAAATGAAGTTTCGATGAAAAATACTATTGCTCAAATGGGAAATGTGGCAGGTATGATTGCTGGCTTAATGCAAGCTGATTATCAACTTATTGCGAGCTCGATGATTGACTTTATTATTGAACCTGTGAGAGCAATTTTAATTCCTGAGTTTTGGGAAGTCAAAAATGCAGCTTTAGCAGCAGGTGCATTGGGCTGTAGTATTTCAGGAGCTGGTCCTTCAATTTTTGCCTTTAGCAAAGGACGAGAAACTGCCGAAAAAGTGGCGATTGCCATGAAAAATAGCTTTGAAAAAGTAGGTATTCATGCGGGTGCTTATGTTTCGGGTATAAACCAATATGGTCCGAAGGTTATTGGTTGAATCTTCATTAAAAACAATGAATTTTAGATTAACGTCCTAATTGAACCTTTCTTCGGGCATAATTCAAAAAATAAATAAATTCTAAAAATACTATTTATCAGTATCGAATCAACAAATGAAAAGAATAGCCCTCATTACAGGTGCAACATCGGGAATCGGAAAGGCAACGGCTGATGCTTTTGCTAATGCAGGAATTGACTTGATTCTATGTGGTCGTCGTCGTGAAGTTTTAAATGAATTGAAAGAATACTTTTCAGAAAAAGTAAAAGTCTTGACGCTTGCGTTTGATGTTAGAAGTCAAGCAGACGTAACAAAAGCTATTGAATCTTTACCCGAAGAATGGCAAAACATTGACATTCTGGTCAATAATGCAGGAAATGCTCACGGGCTTGAACCAATTCAAGATGGGAATATTGCTGACTGGGATGCTATGATTGACGGAAATGTAAAAGGACTTCTTTATGTATCGAAAGCTGTGATGCCATTAATGGTGTACCGTGAAAAAGGTCATATCATCAATTTAAGTTCGGTTGCAGGAAAATATACTTATCCCAACGGAGCAGTTTATTGTGCATCAAAATCGGCAGTCGAAGCGATTAGCGAAGGAATGCGTCACGATTTGACAAAATATAGTATAAAGATAACAAATATTGCTCCTGGTGCGGTTGAAACCGATTTTTCTTTGGTACGTTTCAAAGGCGATGTTGAGCGTGCAAAAAAAGTGTATGAAGGCTTCGAACCTATTCAACCAGAAGATGTAGCCGAGGCAATTTTATACGCCATTAGCACGCCTTATCGTGTAACGATTGCCGATATTGTACTTTATGCAAAAGCCCAATCCGCTCCTACCATGATTCACAGAAAATAATTTTTCAGATTCAAGATACTGGATACGAGATTCTAGACTGTTCTACTTTTCTCGAATCTAATATCTCAAATTTCAAAATGGATAACCTACTTCAACGTGTAAAGGAAATTGATATTCGGCAAGTTGCTCGAGATTTAGGTTTTGAGATTGTTCAAAGCCGACGCATGAATTGCCCTTTTCACGTTGAAGATTCACCTTCTTTAGTTTTTTATCCTACACCACAAAATGAATTCCATTGTTTTGGCTGCGGAAAACACGGTGATGTGGTCAATTTCTATGTTGATACTTGTAAGATAGATTTCAAAACTGCACTTGAAGAACTCGCCTCTCGTTATATTCCTGCCTACGATGGTATTAGACATAATGCTGTTCGTAAATTCAACAATAAAAGCGTTTATGCCAACAAACTAATTCCTGAAAATCAGTTTGAATTCAAGCCTATTTATAGCGATATCTACGAGTGTTTTCAGCAATTTTGCGTAAATCAACCTACTAACGAGATAGCTCTAAAAGCTGTTGAATATTTACGTGGACGAGGAATTGATGATTGGACAATCAGATATTTCAAACTTTTTGTAATAAAAAACTACGTCGCTACCAGTGACTTTCTGAAATCAACCTTCAGGATAGAGGATTTAAAAACTTGTGGCATTATCAACGATAAAGGTAATTTGGTATTTTTCATACATCCTATTATCATCCCTTATTATAAAGATGGTAGAATCGTATATTTACAAGGCCGAACAATCGAAAATCCACCTGATGGTGCAAGCAAATATCATTTTCTTTCGGGAATTCCTCGCAGTATTTTTAATCTTGATTCCATCAAAAAACTTAAGCCAAATTCTGAAGTATATCTCACTGAAGGAGCCTTCGATTGCATGACATTAGTAAAAAATGGCATGATGGCAGTAAGTTTGGGAAGTGCCAAGATTTTCAAGAAAGAATGGATGAAATATTTCAAAAAATACAAAATCCTAATAAGTTTTGATAACGATACTGCAGGTATCAACGGAGCAAATGCCCTAATCGAAGATTTTTTAATGGCAGGAATTTTGGCCGAAAAACAAGACTGGAATAAAGGGTATAAAGATATTAATGAATATTTCAGCACTCAACAGTAGAGTAGTTGCATGCAAGGTATTTACTCAGCGACATATACAAATTTTTTTACATCACTTGTTTTTTAACAAATCCTACCGCATCTTTGTAATATCAAATCAATATTCTACTCAAGTAGCTGATTGACTGATTTATACAGACGAGGGGAGAGAATAGGCTCTACGAACCTCGGGCAACCTGTCCCGCTTCAAGCGATAAGGTGCCAATACCTACCGAAATGGCGAAACAATTCGGACTTATAAACCAATCATACGACAATCGTTTTCAAATTGGTTTTATTTTTTGTGTAGTAAGCCATTCTGGTTAGCTATACGCTCGTTTCGCTAAAAATTCAATTTTAATTAAAATGTAAAACAAAAAAACCAATGTCAGAACTACGCTTTGAAACACTTCAGCTACACGCTGGACAAGAAATTGACCCAGTTACTCAGTCTCGTGCTGTACCTATTTATCAAACTACTGCCTTTCAATTCAAAGATTCGGCTCACGGTGCAAATCTTTTTGCTTTGAAGGAGTTTGGTAATATCTATACCAGAATCATGAATCCGACCAATGATGTTTTTGAGAAACGCATTGCTGCTCTTGAAGGCGGTGTGGCTGCTCTTACGGTATCGTCAGGCCACGCTGCTCAATTTATTGCCATCAATAATGTGACTACCGTCGGGGATAATTTCGTTACGACTTCTTTTCTTTACGGTGGTTCGTACAATCAATTTAAAAATTCGTTCAAAAACATTGGCGTTGAAGCTCGCTTTGCCGAAGGAAATAATGTAGAAAGTTTTGAAAAACTGATTGATGAAAAAACAAAATTAATTTACGTAGAAACTATAGGAAACCCTGGCTTACAGGTGCCTGATTTTGAAGCATTGGTTATTCTGGCAAAAAAACATGACTTGCCACTTTTTGTAGATAATACATTTGGTGCAGGTGGAGCAATTTGCCAGCCTATCAAACACGGTGCAAACGTAGTGGTAGAATCAGCTACCAAATGGATTGGTGGACATGGAACTACTATGGGCGGTGTAATTGTTGATGCTGGTACTTTTAATTGGGCAAATGGCAAATATCCGCAGTTTACAGAGCCATCAGCAAGTTATCATGGTTTGGTTTACAACAGTATTTTTGGAATCGGTGGGCCTTTTGGGAATATTCAATACATAATTCGTTGCCGTGTTGAAGGTTTAAGAGATTGGGGAGCGTGCCAGTCACCATTCAATTCTTTTTTATTGCTTCAAGGTCTTGAAACGCTTACTTTGAGAGTTGAACGCACTTGCGAAAACACCGCCGCATTAGCCCATTGGTTATTAGAGCATCCAGAAGTCGAATCAGTAAATTACCCAGGCTTAGCCAATCATCCAACCCACGAACTGGCTAAAAAATATTTGCAGCGTGGTTTTGGTGGTGTACTTTCATTCAAACTCAAAGGTGGACGTGAAAAAGCCGAGAAGTTTGTGAATAGTTTAAAATTGATTTCACATTTGGCTAATGTTGGCGATGCTAAAACTTTGATAATTCACCCCGCTTCAACAACGCATTCGCAATTGTCAGAAAGTGAGCAACTTTCGGCTGGCGTTGACCCAAATCTATTACGAATATCGTGTGGATATGAACATATTGAAGATATTAAGGCTGATATTACACAGGCTTTAGTATAATTTTTCAAGGTCGAAGATTTACTCGAATGAGTTTTATCTTCGACCTTGTCAATCAAATTTCGCAAAAATAATGACGTGATTAAAATCATTGACAAGAAGAGTAAAACAAAAAAATAGATAATCAGTCGATTACGAATTTTAATGAAGAACAAAACATTTCATCACGACGAACCTTTTAAACTTGAATCGGGAACTTGGCTTCCCGAATTTGAGTTAGCATACACAACCTATGGCACACTCAATGCATCAAAAGATAACGTTGTTTGGGTTTGCCATGCTTTTACGGGCAATGCTAACCCTTCTGATTGGTGGAATGGCTTAATTGGTGAAAAAAGGCTCTACAATCCGACCGACCATTTTATTATTTGTGCTAATATTTTGGGTTCGCACTACGGATCAACAAATGCACTTAGCAAAAACCCGATTTCGGGCGAGAATTATTTCCATGATTTCCCTTTTATTAGTATCCGTGATGTAGTTCAAGCGATTAATTTACTTCGCTTAAATTTAGGCATCGAAAAAATAAATACTTTACTCGGTGGCTCATTGGGAGGCCAACAAGCACTCGAATGGGCTATTTTACAGCCTGATTTGATTGAAAATTTAATTCTTTTCTCCACAAACGCCATCCATTCTCCTTGGGGAATTGCATTTAATGAGTCGCAAAGAATGGCGATTTCAGCCGACCCAACTTGGACTGAACGGCATCCCAAAGCAGGCATGAACGGCATGAAAGTTGCCCGTTCGATTGCTCTTTTATCTTACCGAAATTATGCCACTTACAGCCGAACACAATCTCGTGATGAAGGTCAAGTTGATTTTTTCAGGGCAAATACTTACCAAAATTATCAAGGAGAAAAACTCGGTAAACGATTTAATGCTTTTTCTTATTGGACACTCTCAAAAATGTTCGATTCGCACGATGTAGGGCGTGGAAGAGGTAAAGTAGAAAAGGCTCTCAGACTTATAAAAGCAAAGACTTTAGTGATTGGAATTTCATCAGATGTATTGTTTCCACCCGAAGAACAAGAGTATATATCAAAACATATTCCAAACGCAACATTCGCACTCATTGACTCAATGTATGGTCATGATGGTTTTTTAATTGAATTTGAGGCAATGACTGAGACGATTAAGGAGTGGTGTTGAATTCTTAAAAAATCTAATCCCTAATATGGTTGAACATTGATCGTTCAACACTATTATTGTGCCTAATTACCAAATTCATCGCTGTAAATTTCAATTAAAGCTATTCAATCGGTCTGCAGGGGTATTTTAAGCCTATTTAACTATTCTTTCAACTCCTCAAACAATCGAATAGTCTCTATTGCTTCTTTTACGTCATGTACACGTAAGATTTTTGCACCTTGCATTAATGAGTACATATTAAGTGCTGTTGTGCCATTGAGAGCTTCGTGGGCTGTGATGTTGAGCGTTCGCCAAATCAGTGATTTTCTTGAAATTCCAACCAAAATTGGCAAATCCATAACTTTGAATGCTTCTAAATTCCTCATCATTTCAAAACCTTGTTTGGCATTTTTTGCAAACCCAAAACCTGGGTCAATGATAATATCTTTCACTGCCAAAGCTCTCAGTTGAGCCACTTTTTGTTGCAATTCAGTAATTACAGTAAGTGTAAGATGCGGAACGCCACCCATCTGATAATTATTGAGATTGTTCATCGTCTGCGGATTCCCTCGGCTATGCATTAAAATATATGGCACTTGCAATTCCGCTACGGTCTGAAACATTTCTTCGTCCAAATTTCCACCAGCAATATCATTGATGATTGTAGCACCTAATTTTACAGCTTCACGAGCAACTTTGCTTCTGAAAGTATCAATAGAAATGGCTACTTTATCGCCAAATTCCATAGCAATTACTTCAATAACTGGCGAAACTCGGTCAATTTCTTCTGAAACACTCACATCATCTGCATCTGGGCGAGTAGAATAGCCGCCAATATCAATAAATACTGCTCCATCAGCAATCATTTTACCAACTTTTTCGGCAATCTGATTACTATTGGGCGAATATCTACTCCCCGAAAAAAACGAATCGGGCGTAATATTCAGAATTCCCATTACCGCTGGTTTCGATAAATCAATGAGTTTTTGGCCAATAACTGGCCTATTTAGCTCGTGTTTATGGTTAATACTTATTGATGTCATTTGCTTATAGAGCCGAAGTTTTATAGTTTTGCAAGTAGAAAGTCAATAACTTTCTAATTCAATTTCAATAATTTTCATTCAAAGATAATTCAAACTATTGAACCTTTAATAAGATTAAAATGATTTACAAGATTTCCTTGATTATTAGCAAGTTCTACCAATCGAGTTTTCTCTATCGCAGCATTTTTGGTTAAAAATAATTATTTTTTTCTTAATTGAATACTGAACTCAAGGCCATTAGGCAAAAATATAAACGATGAATCAAACAGAAATTGAATACCGCCATGTCATTAAAATTTGCCAAGACCTTTTCGAAAAGAAAAACAAAGATTATGGCACTTCTTGGCGTATTTTACGCTTACCGAGCATAACTGACCAAATTTTTATCAAAGCTCAACGCATCCGGACGATTCAAGATAATGGTTTTAGTCGTGTAGATGAAGGCGAAGTGCCAGAATTTATTGGTATCATAAATTATTGCGTGATGGCTCTCATCCAAGCCGATTTAATAAACAGCACAGAATTTGAAATTCCATTTGAGCAACTGAAAGCTATGTACATTAAGCAGGTGGTTGAGGTCATGGAGCTACTTTTTAATAAAAACCACGATTACGGTGAAGCGTGGCGTGATATGCGTGTGGGTTCAATGACTGACATTATTTTGATGAAATTGTTCAGAATTAAACAAATTGAAGATAATCAAGGTAAAACTTTAGTTTCGGAAGGTATTAAGGCCGGTTATCAAGATATTATCAATTATGCTATTTTTTGTTTGATAAAACTAGGTCAAGCTCAAGGGCAGCAATAACTTTTAGAAAATAGAAAACCTATTAATAGTTAATGGTTTAACATGGCATTAACTATTTGTATTAAAATTGAGGTTTAACTTTGAAAAAACATTCGCTCTTTCACTCATTCTATCATTTACTCATTCTATTTTATGAAACTATTTTCACAAATTGCTCGAATTATTGTTGGCGTAATATTTACTTTTTCGGGATTCGTAAAAGTCGTTGATCCTGTGGGAACTGGTATCAAACTAGAAGAATATTTCGAGGTTTTTGCCCAAGATTTACCTTCTTTACAGGGCTTATTTATGTTTTTCGCCCATAATTCATTGTTTTTATCCTTGATATTCTGTGCTTTAGAAGTAATATTGGGGCTAGCTACGCTTCTATCTTACCGAATGAAAATCACTTCGTGGTTGTTGCTAATTATTATTGTTTTCTTTACGTTTTTAACATTCTATTCAGCTTATTTCAATAAAGTAACTGACTGCGGATGCTTCGGAGATTTCTTAAAACTTAAACCTTGGACATCATTCTACAAAGATATTTTCTTGATAGTCTTTATTTTGATAATTTTTACTTTTAAGAATAAATACGCTAACTCGAATCAAAACATACTAATGGTTATAGTTACCGCGATTTCGTTCGGAATTGGCATTTATGCTATTCGTTACCTTCCTCCAATAGATTTCTTACCTTACGCAATTGGCAAAAGTATTCCTGAGCAAATGAAACCAACAGGCATAAAGCCAATTATGGAATTTACGTTTTTGAATAAGAAAACCAATGAGGAAATTATAGTAAAGGAGTTTTTGTTGGATACACTTACTTATAAATATGTGTCGATGGTTACGCTAAATGAAGATAAATTGAAGCCCAAAATCACAGATTATTCGATTTCAGACCGAAAAGGAAACGATTATACAGATTCGACCTTCGTTGGGAATAAACTACTCGTAATTTTCAAAGACGTTAAAAATACTGATATCGAGCAAGTCAAAAAATTAAAATCTTTGATAAAAACTGCTCAAGCGAAAGGGATTTCGCCAATGATTCTGACATCAGTAATTCAAGCTGATTATCAGAAGTTTAGTGAAGCAAATGGCATCACAACTCCATATTTCTCGGCCGATGCCACGGTTTTAAAAACGATGGCACGAACAAATCCTTGTTTGATTTTGTTAAAAAATGGTATAGTGAAAGGAAAATGGGGCAGTAATAGTATTCCTAAAATCGAAAGTCTAGCCGAAAATTTAAAATAAGACAGAAGAACCAATTGAGAATGACCACAAATATTTTTTTGATAGGAATGCCTTCGTCGGGCAAAAGTACGCTCGGTAGACAAATTGCGAAGAGTCTTGGCTATGAATTTATAGATCTAGATATAAGAATCGAAATTGCCGAAGGTAAAAAAATTGCAGAAATATTTAGCTTAAATGGCGAGGAATATTTCAGAAAAATAGAAAACCAACAACTCAAGAAAATAATAAAAGACAATAAAATGGTGGTAGCAACAGGTGGAGGAACACCTTGTTTCCACGATGGACTTGACTTTATCAAAGAAAATGGTATAAGTATTTTTTTAGATGTAAAACCAACTATGTTGGTTGAGCGTATGAAGGTTTCAAAGAAAAATGAGCGACCTATGTTCGATTTAGAGAACAAATCACTTCTTGAAACTATATCAGAAAAATACAATGAACGTCTGCCAATTTATCAAAAAGCTGATATTACGGTTGAGGGGGATACTGACCCAGAAAGTATCCTTTGGATTATTGACGCTGAATTTTCAAGAAAAAAATAAAGTTTGGCGAACTTGAAGTTCGCCGATAAGTTAAACAAAGAAGCCTTTGCTGTTTTTAGCAAAGGCTTCTTTATGAATAGGCCAAAAATCCATTTAAATACAAATGCCTTATAATCAAGGAGCTACAAATTGAAATTTATCATTCGCAAATCCGAATTAGGTATTCGTCATTATTTTTGTCTCTGTCTAACTGCCTCGTACAAAATTACTCCAGTTGCAACTGATACGTTCAACGAGCCTATTTTTCCTATCATCGGAATCTTTGTTGCGAAATCCGCTTGTTCAAGCAAATTATCTGAGATTCCATCTTCTTCTGAACCCATCAAAATGGCAGTTGGTAGCGAGAAATCAATGTCATACAATTCGGCAGTAGCTTTTTCTGTACATGCCACCACTTGAACGCCTGATTGCTGCAATTCGCTAACCACTTGCGATAAACTATTTTCACGGCAAACGGGCAAGTGAGTTAATGCCCCTGAGGATGTTTTCATAGCATCGGCATTAATTTGGGCGGCTCCACGAGCTGGCACTACTATTGCGTTTACGCCTGCACATTCAGCAGTACGTGAAATCGCACCAAAGTTTCTTACGTCAGTAATTCGGTCGAGAACCAAAATTAAAGGTACATCGCCACGTTCAAAAGTATTAGCAACTATATTCGACATCTTGGCATAATTCACCGCCGACACAAATGCAATGATGCCCTGATGCACCTTCATAGTTACACGATTGAGTTTTTCTAGTGGCACTCTTTGTACAGGAATACCTCTTTCAAAAGCCAATTTTTCAACTTCACCATGTCCAAATTCTCTTTGGAGTAATATTTTCTCTACTTCTTTGGTGCTTTTGAGCGTTTCTAAAACAGATTGTACGCCAAAAACAATATCTGGCTTTGAGGGTTTCTCAAAGCCAGGAGGAGTTGTTTTTGCAAAATATTTTTTCTTAAATCCAGTTTTATTATCGCCTTCGGGCCTACGATAACTGCCTTCTGAACTGCGGCCTAATCCACTACGTTTCCTGTTCTCCATGCTTCTACAAACGGAAACCAATATGCCTGATATTCGGGATAACGAACCAGTTCATAATAGTTTTCCGTAAATTGGTTTGGTTTTCTATTAAATGTAAATAAAATTTCTGAAAAATTGGTGTTTTGTGCATAAACCCATACCTCACGGTCGCGACTACGTTGCACTTTATTCGGCGGGCCTAAAACTGTATAAACCATGCCTTTATCGGTCTTCCACCCTTCTTTATATGATGTAAAAAGGCGATTAGCTTCTTCAATTCGGTGATAGTAATTCTTGATTATTTTCTTAGAAACCATCTGATTTCCGCTGGTAATTGCTAAAAAGAATTTATCTAGTGCCTGTTTTGAATTTGGGTTTTCGTTTACCCCCTTCAATTCTTGGCTCGTACTCATATAAATCAACGGCTTTACCAAGTTCTCAGGGCGAGTCATACGTGGATAACGCTCATCGACAAGCATAAAACCAAAACCTGTGCTTGTCGAATTTGTATCTTCAACAATCTGATAAAGCCCTTCTTGCGATAATTTAATTGATGTATTGGTCTGAACTTTAATCGTTTCTTCAATTGTGAGGCTAGAAATGCTCGGACGAATAGAAGTAGCCATTGGCGATTGTGCGGCACTAAAATAATTTTTATAGCGAACCAAATACAATTCTCGAGGATGATTCATCACACTTTTCAACTGAAACGAATCTGTTTTATTGATAAAATTTCTAAAAATTGGTATAATTAAATTATCAGTATAAATGCCGAAACGATCGTTTATACGAGTTCCATAAAAATCGATGACTAAATCATTATTTGATTTTTTACTGTCTTCTAACTGAAAAACTTCGGTTAAAAGTAAGCCTTTTGCCAAGCTTTTTGGACGTGGAATCTCAAAATTTAACAAAACTTTGCCTTCTTTTAGCAGAACATTCTGTTCATTCAAATCAATTTTTCCAGAACCAAGTCTTTCACGAATTCCATAATCGGGTTGCAAAAGCCAATTGAATCTGAAATTATCATTGAGTTGCTGAATTACTCGCTGTTTATTCAGATTTTCAATATCCAACTCCATGAATATTCTAATCGTTGAAGAGTCTTTCAACAAATATCTGCTTTTAATGGCCACAATCAATGGTTTATCCACCATGCCAGTTTTTACTACCACAGTTTTATCTATCTCTTTCTGTGCTTTCTGAATTTTTTTATTTGTTGTACAAGCAGCCAATATTACTAAAAAGCTGTAAAAAATTGCTTTCTTCATCAATGTTTCGTTTCTAAAAAATTCAAAATTAAGAAAATATACGGCAATTCAAAATATATTTATCAGAATTACTAGATATATAACGAACCTTGTGCTTCAATCGTTTTCATCAAGCTCAAAAACTTCTTCAACACGCTTTCCAAAGATTCGAGCTATCTTCAAAGACAGTACCGTTGATGGCACATATATTTATTACTTTCAATAGCTACAACGGTGGTATGATGTGGGTTAACTTACAAGCCAATGAAAAACACCCACTTACTACCGAACGATATGAGCGATGGTTAGCACTGTGGTTTCTTACAACAGATTTGCTTTTTGCAGGCAAAAAAGCCATTTCGTAAAAAGTAAAGCCCTTGAAATCGGTCAGATTATGAACGCAAAATTTAATTGTTGATTATTGATGATAGATGCTTGGTTCCCCATTAATGTCCTATCAACAAGTATTAAACACTTTTTTTTATTTAATTACCTTCAATTTCAGTTTTTCTTCAAGGTAACTTCTTACTTTTAGACCTGCACCATCATCGTTTCGATTGACTAGGAAATTAAAAGGAACATTTCAATTTAAGACATTAACTAAAAATCTCCCATCAGATTCTAAAAACGTTTGAAAACAATAAATAATTTGACCTTAAAACTAATAAAGCCGAAGCCGTTGAAACCATATTTTAAATTGATGCTAAATTGTCCGATTTATCGGCATTAATTTGTAATCTACAATTACCAGTTTGGGTCGAACGATGATTTCTTCTATTACGAATTTCTAGGTCATTCTGCACGCTATCTAACAGTTTTCGTATGCGTTTAAGTAAACTGAAATCTGTAAAAGGCTAAATGAAAGTAATTTCAATTTTTTTTTGATTTTGGCTGTTTGCATTTTGTTAAATTTCTATTTATTAAGACTGAAATTAAGTTGTTTTTTAAAGCATTATCAGTTGTTTTTTATAAAGCTAATGGCTTAAAGTAAAAATCTAATTGCCATAATCTTACAATTTTAAGTAAAATGCTTAGTTAAGAAAAGAAATGTTTCCGTAATTTGTATTACGAATATTAAGTTAATTTGATTTATGCTTTAATATTCTTAATTATTTGATAAATATATATGAAATTAACATTCTGGGGAGCAACTAGGCAAGTTTCGGGGAGTATGTTTCTACTCGAATTTGATGATGAATACAGAGTTTTGATAGATTGCGGTACAGATTTGGAACGTGAACGCAACGAAGAGACTCCCAGGTCCGAATACGGTATTTTCTCCTTTGACCCATCACTCATCAATTTAATCATTCTCACACACGCACACATTGACCATTCGGGACAAATCCCTAATTTATACAAAGAAGGTTTTGAAGGACAAGTGCTTTGCACAAAAGCAACAATGGAGTTAGCCGAAATTTTATTACTCGATTCGGCAATGCTAAACCAAAAGAAATTCAAAGCAATTTACGATAGTAAAAAACGCTCAAAGAAAAGAAAAGATGTTGATTCGAGAGAACTTTACCTCGAACGCCACGTAAAAGAAGCCATTAATAATTTCGTCCCAATTCCTTTTGATGAAAAATTCAGGTTTAAAGATGGTGGTTTCCTGACTTTCTATCCTGCAGGGCATTTGCTCGGTGCGGCTCATGTTTATTTGGAATTTTTGGAAAATAACGAAAAGAAAACAATATGCTTTTCGGGCGATATCGGACGAAAAGATTACCCACTTTTGGTTAACCCCTATCCGATTCCACAAGCCGATTATTTAGTTACAGAAACTACTTATGGCGACCGTCATCACATCAGCGAAAATAAACCTGAAGAACTTCTAGGTGATATTATCCAAAGAGCCTGTATTGATATTCCAGGCCGTTTGATTATTCCATCATTCAGCGTTGGGCGTACACAAGCAATGCTTTATACCCTCAACCGGCTTTATACCAATCGAGGCTTTACGCCAATCAAAGTATTCACTGATAGCCCTCTTGGTAGAGCAAGCACTCGTATTTATGAAAAAAACGTGCGTTTGATGAATAAAGAAGCAAAAGAGTTCAAAGAAGAAAACGAGTCACTTTTTGATTTTGAAAATTTAGTATATTTGGAGTCGAATCAAGCGAGTAAGGCAGTTTCAAATCATTCTGAGCCTTGTATTATAATTTCCGCATCGGGCATGGTCACAGGAGGACGCGTCGAGCATCATATTCAAGCTAATATCAGTAATCCATACGCCACGATATTAATGGTCGGCTACGCTAGCGAAAACACACTTGGTTGGAAATTGCTCAACGGCGAACGAAAAGAATTGAGCATAGGAGGTCAGAAATTACCAGTAAATGCCACCATCGAAAAGATTGATGTATTTTCAGGCCACGGCGATTTAGATGATTTAATAGATTTTATAAAAACGCAAAATAAAGAAAAAACCAAAAATATTTTTTTAGTACATGGCGAATTAAATACCATGCAAAACTTTAAGAATACACTCACCGAAATTGGTTATAATCAAGTAATAATTCCAGAAATAGGACAAACATTTCAGATTTGAATTAAGAATTTAGAATTTAGAATTAGAAATTCAAAACAGGCCTTTAATTCTTTATTCTGTATTCTTCATTCTTCATTAAATTAGAATGAGAACACTTTTAGATTTTGAAAAACCGATTGCCGAGCTTGAATCTAAGCTCGAAGATATGAAACGACTAGCCAACGAAAACAATGTTGACGTTAGCGGAGCCGTTCGTACACTTAATGATAACATTGAGCAATTGAAAAAAGAAACATTTGCTAACCTTACTCGTTGGCAAAGAGTTCAACTATCACGACACCCAGACCGTCCTTATACGCTGGATTATATTGAGCGCATTTGTCAAGAATTCCACGAATTACATGGTGACCGCACAGTCAAAGATGACCCAGCCATTGTTGGTGGATTTGCTTCGATAGATGGTCAGTCCGTAATGATAATTGGCCAGCAAAAAGGACGTAAAACAAAGGAGCGTCAATACCGTAATTTTGGTATGCCCAATCCAGAAGGTTACAGAAAAGCCCTTCGTTTAATGAAATTGGCCGAAAAATTCAATAAACCAATTGTTACACTCATTGATACTCCGGGGGCTTTCCCAGGTTTAGAAGCCGAAGAACGTGGACAAGGAGAGGCGATTGCTCGTAATTTAAAAGAAATGATGCTCCTAAAAGTACCAGTTATTTGTATAATTATTGGTGAAGGTGCCTCAGGCGGAGCTTTAGGGATTGCCATTGGAGATAGAGTTTTGATGCTCGAAAATACTTGGTATTCGGTAATTTCTCCAGAGTCTTGCTCTTCTATACTGTGGAGAAGTTGGGACTATAAAGAACAAGCAGCCGAAGCATTAAAATTAACATCAGCGGATATGTTTCAAAATAAACTAATTGATGGCATTATTGAAGAACCACTCGGTGGAGCTCAACTTGATTGCGAAGAAATGTCGAATCGTTTGAAAAATAGAATATTAAGCGAAATTGCAACACTTGAAACTATGACACCACAGGCTCGCATTGATGCAAGAATTGATAAATTCTGTGCTATGGGTGAGTTTGAAGAAGTATGATTTAACTTTTCAAATGGATATATCAAAAAGAGTCTAGAATATTGTAAATTCTTGAAAAACTTGAATTTAAATTTGAGAATTCGTAATAATTCAGAAATTTTTGAACAGATAGTTATTTAAACAATAATTGAGAAGAAGTATTTGCTTTTGGAGGAATTGTGTTTAAAATTTGGGTCTAGTTTTTTAATTTTATTGTATCCTCCAAATTAAGTGCTTAATAATTAGGATAAAATAAAATGCCTCTCAAAATTTGGATTTGAGAGGCATTTTATTTATTATTATTATGTTTTTAGAAATGTCTTTCGCCCTGATCACGTTTGGCCAACATTACTGCACCGGCCATTGCAACTAAAAATAACACAGAAATTAGTTCAAAAGGCAATAAATATTCACCATACAGCGATTGACCTAATATTTCAACCATACCAGTTTGAGAATTAAAACCTAAGGTATCAACTTTTTCTTTTCCGGCTCTTCTTAAAAAAATAATCAAAATACCTCCTAGCAAAAGTGCTGTTACAATTGCTGCAGTAATAAGTTTATTATTTTTCATTTCATCAGCTTCTTCTTTCATATTCAAAAACATGATTACGAATAAAAATAATACCATTATTGCACCCGCATATACAATAATATTGACAGCAGCTAAAAACTGTGCGTTTAATAAAATATAATGTGCAGAGATAGAGAAGAAAGTAACTATTAAATATATTACACTATGGACAGGACTTTTCGACATTATAGTGCCCAATGCTCCGAAAAGCGTCAAGACTGATAAAATTGAGAATGTGTACCATATTGGTGGTAAACTTAGTATATTTTGCATATTTTGATTAAAATATAAGGCTTAATAAAAAATTACTTCCAAAGTTTCATGGCATCTTCTTTGGTCCAAGCATCTCTTTGATATCGGTGAGTCATATCTTCAACCAATTGGTCTTTTCCGTAAATCACGTCTGAACGGTCAGTAAAAACTGGTACAAACGTATCATGACGTAAATAAACTGCTTGTTTTGGACAAGCTTCTTCACAAAGACCACAGAAAATACAACGAAGCATATTGATTTCATATACTGCTGCATATTTCTCTTCACGATATAGATGCTCCTCTCCTTTCACACGTTCTTGTGCTACCATCGAAATTGCTTCAGCAGGGCAAGCCACTGCACAAAGCCCACAGGCAGTACAACGCTCGCGTCCTTCCTCATCTCTTTTTAATATATGATGTCCACGAAAAACTGGCCCTAAATATCGTTTTTGTTCAGGATATTCAATTGTTTGTTTCGCTTGGAAAAAGTGTTTTATTGTTATTCCTAAGCCCGTTGCAATAGAAGGCAAATAACTTCTTTCGAATAAACTTAATTCGGATTTATCAGTCTTTTTTGCTCTGTTAGTTAGCTGCATAATTTTAATGAGTGAATGAGTGAATAAGTGCCGCAATTGATATTAAACTAGTTAACTATTATCAAGTTATTGCTCAAAATTTATCATTAATCAAAATTGATAATTATAAATTGCAAATAAATTTACGCCCCCATAATAGCATTTTTCTTTTTGGGGCGTAATGACCAAGCTATTGAAATCAGAACAACCATTAAAGCCAATCCTACCCAAATTCCAATTAACTTATATCCAGAAAGAATGGCAACTGCCGTTATAACAAGATTAGCGACTGCCAATGGAATTAAACTCTTCCAACCAAGATTCATTAATTGGTCATAACGGAAACGCGGAACTGTCCAACGTACCCACATAAAAAAGAAAATACCAAACAAAATTTTTGTAAAAATTGAGCCAATACCAATCAAAGTTGCCACATTATGACCTGCATTTGCACCAAGTCCTACTATTAATTGTCTTTCAACAAAATCCATACCTGGGTAATTATATCCACCAAAAAACAAGCATGCCGTTACTGCAGAGGAAGCAAACATATTGATGTATTCAGCAAAAAGATAAAACCCTAATTTCATTGAGCTATATTCTGTATGATAACCACCAACTAACTCAGTTTCACACTCAGGCAAGTCAAAAGGGGTTCGATTGCATTCAGCGAAGGCACATACTGTAAAAATTAAAAATCCAAGTGGTTGATAAAAGATATTCCAATTTCCACCATGTTGCTGCAATACAATTTCACGAACTGATAAAGTACCAGACATCATTAAAATAGCTATTATTGACATGCCCATTGCTAATTCGTAGCTGATATTTTGTGATGCCGCACGAACAGCTCCCAGTAATGAGAACTTATTATTAGAA
>Ga0114967_10000428_pt1 | contig 35628 bp, 25 predicted proteins | sample M_130628_MF_Meta_FD_92639 | JGI IMG/M metagenome (GOLD analysis project Ga0114967, IMG submission 92639) | Freshwater microbial communities from Lake Montjoie, Canada to study carbon cycling - M_130628_MF_MetaG | ecosystem: Environmental > Aquatic > Freshwater > Lake | place: Lake Montjoie...
CTCTACGACAACGCCGTCCACACCATCGGCAAAGCCAAACTGCTCGGCGACCTCCACTCCATCCGCGCCCAGTGGCACCGCGGCAATCTGCCAGGCAACGACAGCTGGAAGCCGGCGATGCCGGGGGACGAGTCGCTCCTGAAACGTCTGGCGGGCTGGAAAAAGGATCTCGACAACGCCAAGCCGGGGGATGTCGCCGGCCTGCAAAAGAAAATTGCGCAACTGGAGGCCCAGATTCTCGATGCCGATGTCGATGCGGCGAAATTCGGCTATACGTCGATGACGCTCCCCGACGGCTCGACACGGCCGCCGCTGGAAGAGCTGATTCGCTGGCGGCTCTGGAACCGCACTGGCGGCGGGTTGATGGCGGAGCTCGGCAGCCACCAACTCGATGCCTCCGGAATCTTCGTCTCGGCGATGTTTAACGACGGCAGGAAGGTGAAGCCGCTGACGGTGACTGCGGTCGGCAATCGGAGCATCTTTCCGGCCGATCGGGAGGTTGAGGACCACGTCTACTGCATGTACGAGTATCCGGCCCCCGGCTACGAGGAAGACCACAACAAGAAGGTGGTCGTCACTTATTCCTCCATCAACGGCAACGGCTTCGGCGATTACGGCGAAGTGGTGATGGGCACCAAGGGCACGCTGGTGCTGGAGCGGGAACAGGACGTGATGCTCTACAAGGGAGCCGCCAAAGACACCCGCGTCACGGTCGCCAAGGCGAAGGACGGCACTCCCACGCTCGACACCACTGAGAGTGGTGGCGGCGGTGGTGCGGCAGCTGCCGGGAAGAGTGGTGGCGACGGTGCCCCACCCTCCCGCGGCTACACCGAGGAGATGGAGCACTGGGCCTGGTGCATTCGCAATCCGGCCCCGGAAAACCAGCCCCGCTGCAAGCCCGAGGTGGCGATTGCCGATGCGGTGATCGCTTTGGTGAGCAACATCGCCCTGGCCAATCCCGATACCCAGGCCCGGATCACATTCAAGCCCGAGTGGTTTGATATCGGCAGCGACGAAACCCCCGAGGGAGTGAAGCCCGACACCACCCGCGAACGCTACAAGATCTGAGGCGGGGTTTGCTGGTCTGACCTGCGAAACCGCCAGCCGGTTCCCGGGCTGGCTTCGCGCGACGTGCTGGGACTGGCGTGCTGGGACTGGCGTGCTGGGACTGGCGTGCTAGTTTTGGCTGGCCATAACTTGGCGGTTGCTTGCTGGACAAACATGTTTGGCAAGAGCATACTCTTGCCAGTTCGCAAGCTTGTGGGCGTGGCGGTTCTGGACGCTCCCCCCCCTGAGCCGGGCGGACTGCGCGATTTCCGCGGCGCCAGCCCTCCGGCAGCGGCGCGGTGACTCTCGCAGAGCAGCGTTTGGGAAATGCCCCGCGCCGGATGTGGTGCGCGATTTCTGCCGGTTGGCAGATGTCGCTTCCCGCTCCGATGAGAGGGGCAAAATGGTGTTTGCCCCGGTTCCACCTGCCCCGCTCTTCCCACCTTCCTCCAGATTCTTGTGCGCCTTCGGTTACGGTCCGATCCATCTCAGGCGGGGTGGGACGCGGCCTTGTGATCGGTTTTTTACCCCGATTGCTCGACACGAACTGTGTGTCGGTCTGTCTGCTTGTCTGCGTCCGTTTCCCCTTCAGACACGGGAGTTTTGATGCGTCCGCCTACTCACACCGCCCGCCGCCCGCCGTTCGATGGACGAGCCTTGATGGCGGAGGCTTTCAGCTGGGGATTATCGCTGCTCACCGTGGCCGGTTTGGCCACCGTGGGCTGGTTGGGCCATGCCACCCACTGGACATTCGGTCTGGGAGGCGGCCACGCCAGCCACGGTGCGGTGCAGGCGGCGCATACCGAGCACGCTGAGCCAGCAGCGAACCATGCCGACCATGCCGAGCGAGGCACCGCCGCGGAGGCCTTCGCCGTCGTCCGGGGTGATCCCGTGCCGGGCCGGGCCCGCGAACGGATCGCGTTTCGTTCTCAGGAGATGCTCGACCGCACCGGCATCGAACTCATTCCGGTGCAGCGGCGGACGATGGTGAGCGAACTGCTTGTCAACGGCGTGGTGCAGTACGACGCCCGCCGGACTGCCGAACTTTCGGCCCGCGTTGCGGGCAGCGTGTGGCGGGTGGAGAAACACCTCGGCGACACGGTGCACGAGGGGGATGTGCTGTTGGTCGTGGAAAGCCGGGATGTTGGCCGATTGAAGGCCGAATTCCTCAATGCGATGGTCGCCTTTGAGGCCCGTCGGGAGCAGTTTGAGATTCTGCAGGGGGTGCAGGGAGCGGTGCTTGGGAGGCAACTGCGCGAGGCCATCTCAGATCTCCGCGAGGCCCGCAACCATCTCACGATCGCCGAACAGGAACTGGTCAATCTGGGCCTGCGGGTCTCGATTGCCGACTACATGGGGCTCGATGACGACGCCCGTGCCGCCAAGCTGCGTACTTTGGGGATCGCACCGGAACTGCTGGCGGGGATCGATCCGGGAGATGTTTCGTCGAACCTGCTCCCTCTGTGTGCCCCGTTTGCCGGGGTGGTGATTGGTCGCGATGCGGTGGTGGGGGAATTCGTCGAGGCGGGCGAACCGATCTTCGAGGTCACCGATGTTTCGACGATGTGGGTGATACTCAATGTCGCCAAGGAGGATGCCGCCAAGGTGGCCCTTGGGCAGCCCATCCGCTTTTTCCCCGACGGCTCCACTGAGGAGTTTCCCAGCCGGATCAACTGGATCAGCACCGACGTCAATTCCCAAACCCGCACGCTGCAGGTGCGGGCTGAAATTCATTCCGCCGCTCCGCACGCTCAAGGCACTGAGGGAGAAATTGCCCTTAAGGCCAACACGTTTGGCAGTGGCTTCATCGAACTCAAGCGCCATGAAGACGCGCTTGTGGTGCCCCGCGACAGCGTGCAGTGGGACGGTCGCCAGTGGGTGGTGTTTGTGCCGGCTGGCGACCTTGTCTTTGAGCCCCGGGCCGTCAGTCTGGGGCTGGCGGAGGGGGATCAGGTGGAGATTCTGGCCGACTTCGGGGCCGCCGGGCCGCCGGAGAGCGTGGTCGGCCAAGGCAGCCATGTGCTGAAGAGCCAGGTGGTGCTGGAGCGCCTGGAACGTGGGGAACCCGACACTGGCCCCTTGGAGCGGTAAACGATGTTGGAATCGGTCATCGCCTGGTCGCTGTCCCACCGCTATACGGTGTTGTTCGGGGCGGCCTTTGTCAGCCTCATCGGCTATTTTGCCGCCGGCCAGTTGGTGGTTGATGCCTTTCCCGACACCACTCCTGTGCAGGTGCAGGTCAACACAGCCGCTCCCGGGATGGTGGCCGAGGAGATCGAGCGGCAGATCACCTTTCCGATCGAACTGGCGATGGGCGGCATGCCGGGGCTTGAGGGGCTGCGCAGCGCCAGCATGTTTGGTCTGTCGGTGGTGATCGTCACGTTCAAGGATGGCACCGATATCTATCTGGCCCGGCAGCTCATCAACGAGCGGCTGACCACGGTCAGCGTGCCGGCTGGCGTGGAGCGGCCGGAGATGGGGCCGGTATCGACCGGCCTGGGCGAGGTGTTTCACTATCTCCTCGTGCCTCGTGGCATGAGCCTGACGGACGTCAAAACGATGCAGGAGTGGACGCTTAAGCCCGCCCTGCGGAGCGTTCCGGGCACGGCGGAGGTGAACGCCTGGGGGGGCCTCAATAAGCAGTATCAGATCCGCCTCGATCCGGTGCTCCTGCGGAAATACGGGCTGTCGTTCGATCAGGCGATCGAGGCGATCCCGCGCAACAATTTCAATGTCGGTGGCGGCTCCATCGGCCGCTCTGGCGATGCTGTGCTCGTCTACGGCGTGGGACGCACCACCGATGTCGAGCAGATCGGCAAGATCGTGGTCGCCTCGAGCAACGGCGTGCCGATCCGCATCCGCGACGTGGGAGAGGTGATGATCGGTCATGAGATCCGCAAGGGAGCGGTCAGCTATGGCGGCGAGGGGGAGGTGGTGCTCGGGCTGGGCTTCATGCTCATGGGGGAGAACAGCTATGCGGTAACCACCCGCCTGCGCGACCGGTTTGAGAAGCTGGTGAAGACGCTGCCAGACGGGGTGGAGGCGAAGATCGTTTACGACCGCACGCAGCTGATCGACCGGGTGATCGCCACCGTGCGGCAGAATCTGCTCGAAGGGGCGTTTCTGGTGGTGCTGATCCTCTACATGCTGCTGGGCAACCTGCGGGCGGGGCTCGTGGCCGCCACGGCGATTCCCCTCTCGATGCTGTGCGGCTTCATCGGGATGTGGCAGACGGGGATCGCCGCCAGCCTGCTCTCCCTCGGGGCGATCGATTTTGGCATCGTGGTCGACTCCTCTGTGGTGGTGATCGAAAGCATTCTGGAGAAGATTGCCCACCATCCCGGGGCCACCGGAGCGGCCCGGCTGAAGCTGGTGCGCGAGGCGACAAACGCCGTGAAAATGCCCGCCTGTTTCGGCCAGTTGATCATCATGATCGTCTACATCCCGATCCTCACGCTCGAGGGGGTGGAGGGAAAGATGTTTCGCCCGATGGCACTGACGGTGGTGTTCATCCTGATCGGGTCGCTCGTGCTCTCGATGACGGTGGTGCCGGTGCTGTCGAGCTTCTTCCTGCCGCGGCGGGTCGATTCGCACGATGTGTTGCTGGTGAAGCTCTTGCGTCAGGCCTATCGGCCGGTGCTGCGCCTCTGCCTTTCTGCCCGCGGAGCGATTGCGCTGGCGGCGATCGCCATCCTGGGCATCACGCTCCTGCGGGCTGCGTCGCTGGGGACGGAGTTTGTCCCCAAGCTCTCAGAGGGAGATCTCGTGCTCGGCATCATCCGCGCTCCCGGCACGAGCCTCGAGGAATCGGTGCGGATGAACAGCCGGCTTGAGAAGGCTTTGTTGGCCGAGTTTCCGGCGGAGATCAAGCATATCTGGAGCCGGGTCGGCACCCCCGAGGTGGCCACTGACGCTGGAGCGGCCGAGGCGACGGACGTGTTTGTGGCGCTTGAGCCCCGCGAGGAATGGGTGCGGGCCCGCACGCAGGCAGGGCTGGTGGAGGCAATGAACGCCGTGGTGGAGGGAGTGCCGGGGCAGATTCTCTGGTTCACGCAGCCGATCGAGCAGCGGATCAACGAGATGGTCTCGGGTGTGCGGGCCGACATCGCCGTGAAGGTGTTCGGAGAGGATCTGGACCAGGTTGTGCGGAAGGCTGGCGAGGTGGCTGCCGTGCTCAAGAATGTTTCCGGTGGCGTCGATGTTGCCGTCGAACAGGTGGCCGGGCAGCCGATCCTCAAGATTGCCGTGAAGCAGGATGAGGTGGCCCGCTACGGCATCTCAGCGCAGACCGTTCTCGACATCGTGGAGAGCATCGGCGGCAAGGGGGTGGGGCAGATCGTGGAGGGGCAGTTGCGATTTCCGATTGTGGTGCGGTTGCCAGAGGCGCTGCGCAGCGGGCCAGAAGCGATCGCCGACATCGCCGTTCGCGGTCCTGCCGGCGAGACGGTGCCGCTGGAACGCATCGCTGACATCCGCACGATTGCCGGCCCGAAGTTTGTCACCCGGGAGTGGAGCGAGCGGCGCGTGGTGGTGCAGTGCAATGTGCGCGGGAGAGACGTCGGCGGCTTTGTGGCCGAGGCTCAAAAGGCGATCGCCGAGCAGGTCGAACTGCCGGAAGCGCTCTACCGGCTGGAGTGGGGCGGGCAGTTTGAAAACATGCAGCGGGCGCAGAAGCGGCTGATGATTGTGGTGCCGCTGGCGCTGTTGTTGATTGTCGCCCTGCTTTACGCCACCTACGGCACGCTGACCGACACGGCGCTGTTGTTTGCCAGCGTCCCTTTTGCCTGCGTGGGGGGGATTTGGGGCCTGTCCCTGCGGGAGATGCCGCTGTCGATTTCAGCGGCGGTGGGGTTCATTACGCTCTCGGGCGTGTCGGTGCTCAACGGCATGGTGCTGGCCAGTGCCCTGCGGGAGCGGCTCGCCCGGGGCACTGCCCGGGATGTGGCGATCGAGGAAACGGCCGCAGCCAGCCTGCGCACGATCATCATGACGGCGCTGGTGGCGAGCCTCGGATTCATTCCGATGGCGGTGAGCGAAGGAACTGGTGCCGAGGTGCAGCGGCCGCTGGCCACGGTGGTGATCGGGGGTGTTATCACCAGCACGCTCTTCACGCTCTTTATCTTGCCGGCGCTCTACCGACTCGTGCTCGGCGCGTCCAAGGCCTTGGTCATTCCCAAAACGGTCTAGCGGGCGGCTACCGCCCCGCGCTGGCGTGGCGGAGGATGAAGTCGACGACAGGCTTTGGATCGTCGAGGCCATGGGGATGGTGGCCGACGCCGGGCTTGTGGATCAGTTCGATCGTGCCGCCGAGGGCCCGGTAGCGCGATTCGACGATCAGGGCATTCTCCTGCGGCGGCACAACATCGTCGTCATCCCCCACCACATGAATCAGCTTGATGCCCGCGGCAGCCAGCGGCTTGAGGGCATCGACAGGATTACCCGGATAGGCCAGCGCCGCAGCGTCATCGGCAAAGCCGTAGGCTGCTTTGAGGGCCAGCCAATCGGGCGGACTCCCTTTCCCCGTTCCCCGTCCCCCCGGCCAGCTTTTAAAATCACAGACTGCCGCATCCCCATAGATCACGCCCACTTTCTCCGGATGTTCGGCGGCAAAGCGGTGGGCGTAGAGTCCGCCGCGGCTGATTCCGATGAGCGCGGGCTGGGGATGCAGGCCGCGACGCACGAGCTCCGTGTGGAATGCCGCCAGCCGGGCGATGGCCGCAGGGGAGCCGAAGGAATTGCCCACGTCGAGAAAGGCGTGGTGGAAGCCGGCGGAGAGGAGCTGGGGGGCGGCGCAGCGACTTGTGAAGGCATCGGGAAACATCAGGCACCACGACCAGGGATTTCCCGGGAGGGCTTTCTTCGGGATCACAACCCAGGCCGGCGTGCCGTCGAACGAGAAACTGTGGCGGGTGTGGCCGTGCCACTCATCGCTGCTGCCGCCGCTCAAGGCCAGATCGGCCGCTGCGAGAGCAGCTGGAAAAATTCCCGGCAGCACCAGCAGCAACAACAGCCGGCAGGCAGCGGTCCGGAGCGTGGCGGTAAGCAGGATGCGAACCATCGGAGGAGCTTTCTCGAGAGGGGCACACGTGACGGGAAAAAGACTTGAGGCGGGGCCCCGTCAGCCGATATCAAACAGCAGCGGAACCGGCGTGGAGGGATCGAGGCCGAGGAGGTCGCGGAGCTGATTGAGTTCCTCCGGTTCCAGCGACACAAACACCACCGGATCCTGGCAGAGCGTGGGATCGATCAGCCGGTAGCCAGCCACCTCCCCCCCCTGCACGATCGGCGTCCTGCCATAGCCATACATCATGTTGTCGACCTTCCCGAAGAAGTCGCCGAGCGTGACAACATCCGGCCGCGGCCGGCGCACATAGAACAGCTCAATCACATCCTTCCAGAAGTGAGGCACAACCTTTTCGCCGACATCGGCATGGCCCACCGAATCGCGGTTGGTGCCGGCGATGCAGGTGGGCAGCGCTCCTACTGTGAGTGAACGGGCGCTGCAGCGGGCTTCGATCTCCCGCCCCAGATTGAGCAGGAAATCGGCGCTGTAGCAGTCGTCGCAGATCAGCACGAGGTGGCCCAAGTCCACCTCCGCCGGTTTCGTCGGTGATGCGTCGGCGACCGGTTTTTTCTCTACCGCACCTGCCACGAGGGCGTCGGCCAGTGTGCCGCAGGGAATCGCATAGCTTTGGATTTCCTCAGGCAGGCCGTGGCCCAGCACCACGATCGTCGTGGGGGTGCTGCCGGCTGCGGCACTCCTGACGCCTTGTAAAAAAGCTGTGGCAACGTCGTGGATCGATTCCGCAGGGCCTGGTTCTTGAGGGCCACGCTGCTTGTGGACTGTGGGGAGAGCGCCATAGGCCTCGGCGATCGCTGAGATCTCCTTGCGGTCGAGGCCGCGGTCGGGATCGAGCAGGCCGATCATTGTGCGGCCGGGGCCGATGACTGCCCGTTCCGCCCGGCTGTCGCGAATCTGATCGATGAAGCGGGCCAGACTCACCAGCCGATCGAGGCGATCGCTGGCGGAGAGCGCAGCGAGTCGATCGGCGTATTGCACCGAGAGGTGGTAGAGCGACGGTTCGATCTGGCGGTAGTGCTTGGCAGTCGCCTCAAGTTCCTGCTGCACACGCGGGGAATCGTCGCGGGCAAATGTGGCCAGTCCAGCGGCGACAGCAGGCTCGGCGCCAAGCGCCGGGGAGAATGGAGCAGGCTGGGGGCCAGAGGGGGGCAGAAGCAAGGCCAGCACGCCCGCGGCCAGACCTGCCCAGCGGAGGCGGCAGGAGCGGCGGCAGGAGCGGCTGACGAAACGGGGGGCTTTCATGGGGAATGAGTCTATACCGGCAGCGTGTGCAGGGAACCAGCGGTGACTCCGTGCCCACGAAGTTCTCGCAAGGAACAAAAAAATATCCCGGAGAGTTGACCGGGCCGCCGATAGTCGATACTGTACGCGCGTATAGTTTTGGCTGCGGTCGACTTCGTGGGCTGGCTTCGATGCAGAGGGCACGGAAGACTTTTTTGACAGCTTTTCCCACAGCGATTTGAACCAGAAGTCTTGAGTCAGGAGTTTTGAACATGGTTTCGAGCGGTCTGCCTGGTGGCGAGCAGGTGCGCGACATGCTCGCTGCGCAGGCCGCCCAGGCTGGAGGAGGATTCACATTCAAGGGGCCAGCGCAGCCGGTGCTTTCCAGCGGCTTTCGGGCGCTCGACAGGCTCTTGCCGGCAGGGGGTGTGCGGCGGGGCAGTTTGCTGGAGTGGCTGGCAGCCACTGAGGCATCCGGAGCTGCGGCGCTGGCGTGTGCGGTGGCCTGCCGGATGGCTGCGGCTCAAGCGGGGGGGGCGATTCTCGTCGTCGACCGCCGTGGCCTGTTTCATCCCCCGGCCGTGCTGCCCTGGCTGGAGGAGGCCTGCGGTGGGCGGGGTGAGGCGTTGGCAGGGAGGCTTGTGGTAGCCCGCCCGAATCGTGACGACGATGAGCTCTGGGCGATCGATCAGGCGCTGCGCTGCGCTGGGGTGGCAGCTGTGCTGGCGTGGCCCCAGCGGGTCCACCCCACGGCGATGCGCCGTTGGCAGTTGGCAGCCAAGGCTGGCGGGGCTGTGGGGCTGTTGGTCAGGCCGCAGGCGGCCCAGCGGGAATCGTCGTGGGCTGAGGCGCGGGTGTGCGTCTGGGGGGCTCTGGGGGGGGCTCTTGAGGGGAGCGGAACCGACAGCCTGTCGCTGCGCCGCTTGCGACTGGCGCTGGTGGGCGGCCCGTGGTTGGGCGCGGGCCACATGGAGGAACGCACCGCCGACATCGTGCTCGATCTGACCCGGGGCCGCGACGGGGCGCTTCTAGAGCGCGACGGGGCGCTGCGAGAGCGCGACGGGGCGCTGCGATCATTGCCGCCGCAGGGAGCCGCGCGGCAGGAAGGGAGAGCCGTATGCCGCGCATCATGACGATCTGGCTGCCGCGGTGGCCGGTGCAGCGGCGGCTGCGCGAAAGCCCGGAACTGCGGTATGCGCCGCTCTTTGTCTGCCGCCATGAGCCGCGCGGCGTGATGCGGGTGGTGGCCTGGGCGTGGGCGGTGCCGGCACGGGGTGAATCGGGGGCTTCCCGGTCGCAGCCAGCCGAGCGGGGCCGGCCGGCAGCGCGGATCGTGGCGGGGATGTCGCTGGCGGAGGCGCTGGCCGTGCTGGCGCAAAGCGATGGCCCCCGCGCCTGCCACCGTGCTGAAATTGTGGCGGATGATCCCGTTGGCGATCGGGAGGGGATCGAAGAGGTGGCCCGCTGGTGTCGGCGGTTTGCCCCCCTGGTGGCTGTTGAATCTGCCGGGCGACCGGAATGCGTGCATGTGGATGTGACCGGCACAGCCGAGTTCTTTGGCGGCGAGGAGACGCTGGTGCGCACCGCCGTGTGGACGCTGCAGGCCCGCGGCATCCATGCGCGGGCCGCGATCGCCGACACCATCGGGGCCGGCTGGGCCGCCGCCCGGCACACCGATTTCAGGCCCCCCCCTGCTGGTCATCCTGCTGGTCACCCTGCTCTGCCAACGCGGCACAGGCGCTGTGCGATTGTGCCCCCCGCTGACCAGATGACGGCGCTTGCGCATCTTCCAGCCGCGGCCCTACGCTTGGAGAGCGATTGTCTGGCCCGCCTGCGCGAGGTGGGAGTCGACACCATCGGCGGGGTGGGGAAGTTGCCGCGGAAAAGCCTCACGTCGCGGTTTGGTCCGCAGCTGGCCCGCCGGCTGGCGCAGTGTTCTGGCACGCTGGCCGAGCCCTTGGAGACGCCCTGCGGCGGGGAATTGCCGCATGCTTCGCAGGCGTTTGATTTCCCGCTGCTGCTGCGCGAATTGACACAGGAGGCGCTTGGGGCGCTCGTACAGCGGCTTGTGCAGAAGTGCGTGGCCCCCCTGGCTGCCGCCGGCAAGGGGGTGACTGCCCTTCAGGTGCGCCTGGAATCGAGCCGTTCTTGGGCCGGCCAGGAGGGGGCCCGGGAGGCCTGTGCACCAACGGTGATTGATGTGGGGCTCTTTCGTCCCAGCGCCGCGGTGGGGCATCTGGCCGAATTGATTCGGCTGCGGATGGCCCGCGCCCACCTACCCCGCGAGATCAGCGGCATGGTGGTCGATGTGGTGGCGGTCGGCCCTGTTGCCGCCCGGCAGCGGATGCTCTTTGGCGAGGTTGCAGAGGCGACCGCTTCGCAGGTGGGACTGCTCTTGGATCGGTTGTCGGGGCGGCTGGGACGCAGCTCCGTCTTCGAGCCGAAGCTCTTGGCCGATGCGCAGCCGGAGCATGCCTGGCTGGCGGTGCCGCCGGCCGCCAGCGGTCGCCTGTCGACGGGGGGCAGGCAGGGGTCAAAAATGCGCGCCTGCGCGCTGCCGGTCGGCGGTCGTTTTCCCGAGAGGCGGCCGATCTGTCTGCTGCCGCGGCCGGTCAGGCTGGAGGCCGTGGCGGTGGTGCCGGATGGACCTCCCGTACGGTTTCAATATGAAGGCCAGACACACGATATTGCGCAGGCCCGGGGGCCGGAACGCATCGAGACAGCCTGGTGGCGCGGGCCTTGCGTGCGGCGGGATTACTACGTTGTCGATACGTCCGCTGGCGATCGCTATTGGCTGTTTCGGCGGCTGCAGGATGGGGGCTGGTTTCTGCACGGCCGATTTGCCTGACGGGGGGCTGGTTTGTATTCCAATCAACGGGAGCCACAACGCATGGCAGCGACAGAGGAGCCGGAGTATGCCGAACTGCATTGCACGAGCAATTTTTCATTTTTGCAGGGAGCCTCGCATCCCGATGAACTGATTCTCAGAGCTCAGTCACTCGGCTACTCGGCGCTTGCCATCACCGATTCCTCTACCTTGGCGGGGATCGTGCGGGCGCATGGAGCCGCCAAGCAGGTTGGCCTCAAGCTCGTGGTTGGGGCGGCGCTCGATCCGATCGGGATGGCGCCGCTTGTCGTCTGGGCGACCAACCGCGCGGGGTATGCCAATCTCTGCCGGCTGCTGACGCGCGGCTATGCTGCCGCAGAAACCGCCGGCAGGTGCGTGCTGACAGCAGACGATGTGGCGGCCCATGCTCTGGGCCTGCTGGCCGGCGTGCCGCTGGCCCGTCTGGAGACGGACGGGGGAGAGATCGGCGGAGATGAGAACGCTTTAGCGGCGGTGCTTGAGTGGCGCGAGCTGTTTGGCGATCGGCTCTCCTGCCTGGCCGAGGTGGCCTGCGCGGGGGATGATGAGGACCGCCTGCAGCAGTTTGCTCGGTGGGCCCGGCAGGCGCAGGTGCCGATCGTGGCGGCGGGGGATGTGCGCTACCATGCCCGGGGCAGGATGCCGCTGTTTGATGCCCTCTGCGCGGTGCGGTGTGGTGCGACCGTCGAGGAGGTGCGCGGACGCCTGCTTGCCAACGGCGAGCGGCATCTCCACCGGCGGCAGCAGATTGCCGAGCGGTTTGCCACGCTACCGGGGGCGGTGGAGCGGTCGGCAGAGATCGCCAGGCAGTGCACGTTTTCGCTCGACGAACTGCGCTATGAATATCCCGATGCTGCGGTGCCGGCCGGCCGGACGCCGCAGGAGCATCTGACCCAGTTGGCCTGGAATGGGGCGGCCAAACGCTATCCCGAGGGGATTCCAACCAAGGTGCAGGGGTTGCTTGCCCATGAGTTATCGCTGGTGGTGGAGCTGGGCTACGAGGCCTATTTTCTCACGGTGTTTGATCTGGTGCGGTTTGCCCGCAGACGGGGCATCCTCTGCCAGGGGCGGGGATCGGCTGCCAACTCGGCGATCTGCTACTGCCTGGGGATCACGTCGGTCGATCCGGCCCGGACGGGCGTGCTCTTTGAGCGGTTCATCAGTCGGGAACGGCGCGAGGCCCCCGACATCGACATCGATTTCGAGCACAGCCGCCGCGAGGAGGTGATTCAGTACATCTACGACACCTACGGCCGCTCCCGCGCTGCGATGACGGCGGAGGTGATCTCCTACCGCCTCCGTTCGGCGGTGCGCGACATGGGAAAGGTGCTGGGGCTCTCGCTCGACCGCGTGGCCACCCTGGCCGACGTGCTCGATGTGGGGGATCGGATCGACACCCTGCCAGCCCGGCTGGCCGAGGCCGGCCTCGATCCCGCCGAGAAAACCTGCCAGCGGCTGTGCACACTCGTTGGCCAGTTGATCGGCTTTCCGCGGCATCTGGGGCAGCATGTCGGCGGCATGGTGATGACGCGGGGAGACCTGTGCGAATTGGTGCCGATCCAGCCGGCGGCGATGGATGGCCGCACCATCGTGCAGTGGGACAAGAACGACCTGGATGAACTGGGGATTCTCAAGGTCGATTGCCTGGCGCTGGGGATGCTGTCAGCGATCCGCCGGGCCTTCGATCTGGTGGAGGCCTCCGGTGGGGAGAAACTCACGCTGGCCACGGTGCCGGCAGAGGATCCGGCCGTCTATGAGATGGTGTCGCGGGCCGACACGGTGGGGGTGTTTCAGATTGAGAGCCGGGCGCAGATGAGCATGTTGCCCCGACTCAAGCCCCGCTGCTTCTACGATCTGGTGATCGAGGTGGCAATCGTCCGCCCCGGCCCCATTCAAGGGGATATGGTGCATCCCTACCTCCGCCGCCGGAGCGGCGAGGAGCCGGTGAGCTATCCCAACGAAGCGATTCGCGAGGTCTTGGAAAAGACGCTCGGAGTGCCGCTGTTTCAGGAGCAGGCGATGCGCTTGGCGGTGGTGGCTGCAGGCTTCACTCCCGGCGAGGCCGATCAGCTCCGCCGGGCCATGGGAGCCTGGCGCCGGCCGGGGGTGATCGATGCGTTTCACAAGAAGCTGGTGGCAGGGATGCTCGCCCGGGGGCTCTCGGCCGAGTTTGCCGAGCGCGTGTTTTTGCAGATCCGCGGCTTTGGCGAATATGGCTTTCCGGAATCGCATGCCGCCAGCTTCGCGCTGCTGGTGTACGTATCGGCATGGCTCAAATGCCATCACCCGGCTGCCTTCACTGCGGCCCTGCTCGGCAGCCAACCGATGGGATTTTATGCCCCGGCCCAGCTGGTGCGGGATGCCCGGGCGCATGGCGTGACGGTGTTGCCGGTGGATGTGAATGACAGCCAGTGGCAGGCGGTTCTGGAGCGAACGATGCGCTTGGAAGGTGGCGGGAGTGAGGCGGCAAGACCGGCTGTTCGGCTGGGGCTGGAGCAGGTGTATGGCCTCGGCGCAGCGGCCGGAGAACGGTTGGTGGAAGCCCGACGGGCCGGTCCGTTTCGGTCGCTGAGCGATCTGGCCCGACGGGCCCAATTCGGCCAGACGGAGCTGCTGCATCTGGCCCGGTCTGGAGCCTGTGCCTCGTTGGGCCTCGAGCGGCGGCGGGCAGTGTGGGAGGCGCTGCGGGGCTTCGACCGGCCGGGAAGCCTGCCGCTTCTGGAGGGGCTGGATGATGAGGATGCAGCCGAGGATGGAATGCTCCCCAACACGACGCGTCAGGAGGAGGTGCTGGCCGATTATCAGACCAGCGGCCTTTCGCTGGAGGCACACCCGCTGCACTTTGAGCGGGATGGGCTGGCCCGGCAGGGGGTGCTCACTGCAGCGGCGGCCGCTGCCGCCCCGGAGGGGCGCCGCGTGCGGGTGGCCGGCATCGTGCTGACGCGGCAGCGCCCATCGACGGCCCACGGGATCATTTTTCTGACCATCGAGGACGAAACCGGTTCGGCCAATATCATCGTGCGGCAGGATGTGTGGCAGGAGGCGGAGCCTGGGGCCCGGCGGGCGGTGGTGCAGGTGGTGCAGGGACGCATTCAGCGGCGCGGCGCCGTGGTGCATATTCTGGCCACGAAGCTGGAGGCCTGGGAGGCTGGCGGCGCGATGGCCGGCGAAGCGGGATGCCATGGGGCAGACCCCTCCGCGCCTCCGCCAGCGCTGCCGAGAATGTCGCGCGATTTTTGTTAGCAGCCCGCAAACCAGCATCAGGCTCCCTGCCGATCCCGGTTTTTCCACGGCCTCTGTTTGGGCTGGTTTGGCAGCGGCAGCGACTTGCCTTAGAACAAATCTCATGACACCTCATCTCCCCTCCCCTGCTGCCCCCTCCGGCCCCGTGCTCCAAACCAATCTGAGTATCGGCCCGCTCCATCGCGGCAAGGTGCGCGACTGCTACGAGCTCGGCGACAGAATGCTGATCGTCAGCACCGACCGCATCAGTGCCTTCGATTGGGTGCTCCCCACGCCGATTCCCGATAAGGGACGCCTGCTCACGAGCATCTCGGCCTTTTGGTTTGCCCGACTGGCTGCCGGTGCCGATCCAATCGCCCACCATCTCCTCGCCACCGACATCGATGGAATGAATCTGCACTTGGGGCCCGACCGCGAAGCTTTGCGGGGCCGTTCGATGCTCGTGCGCCGCACGCAGGTGATCCCGTTTGAATGCGTGGTGCGTGGTCGGTTGGCTGGTTCGGGCTGGACCGAATACCAGCGTAGCGGCACCGTCTGCGGAGTCGGGCTTCCCAAGGGGCTTGCGCCCGGGGATCGGCTTCCCGCGCCGATCTTCACGCCGGCCACCAAGGCCGCCACCGGCCATGACGAGAATGTCTCTTTTGAGGTGATGGCCGGCAGCATCGGCCGCGAACTGGCCGAAACGCTGCGGGAGAAAAGCTTGGAGGTTTTTGCGCGGGGGGCGGCCCATGCGGAACGCTGCGGGATCATCCTCGCCGACACCAAATTTGAATGGGGGATCGCCCCGGACGGCCGGCTGCTGCTCATCGACGAGGTGCTCACCCCCGACAGTTCGCGATTTTGGCCGGCCGCCCCGGGGGCGCCCGGGACGATCCCCGCCTCGTTCGACAAGCAGTTTGTGCGCGACTGGCTGGAATCCTCCGGGTGGGACAAGTCGAGCCCCCCTCCCGAATTGCCTGCCGACGTGGTGCGGCGAACGCGGGAGAAATACTGCGAAGCCTGCCGGTTATTGACCGGAATCCTGCCGGAAGGAGTGGGCTAACGGCGGGCAGAATGCCCTATGGCCGGCCGCTGGCCGCCACTAGAATCGGCCCCGGTCGGCAGTATTTTTCCGGGTGCGCTCGCTTCGGTTACCTTGAACTCCTGCCGCTGGCTATCGTTGGGGCATGGCCCCCCTTTCTGCGCTCCACCCTGCTCCGTCTTCGTGTTGACCAACCATGCTGCGTTACTGGACTGCCGGTGAATCCCATGGCCCCGCCCTGCTGGCCCTCGTGGATGGCTTCCCCGCCGGGTTAACCGTCGACGCTGCGAGCATTGACGCCGAACTGGTGCGCCGACAGGGAGGCTATGGCCGCGGGGGCCGACAGCGAATCGAGACCGATGCAGTGACGTTTCTTTCCGGATTGTGGCGGGGCGTCACGCTCGGAAGCCCGCTGGCACTGCAGGTGATCAACCGCGATGCCAAGTTGGAGAGGCTCGAGGAAGTCGATCGACCGCGTCCCGGCCATGCCGATCTGCCAGGGGCTGTGAAGCATCTCGGCGGCGTGCGCGCGGTGTTGGAACGGGCCAGTGCCCGCGAGACCGCGGCCCGGGTGGCGGCCGGTGCTTTGGCGCGGCAACTCCTCTCGGTGTTTGGCATCGAGGTCGCTGGCTGGGTCACGGAACTCGGCGACGTGGTGCTCGGCGGCCGCGAGGGGACGTTGGCAGAACTGCGACAGATCCGCGACTCAAGCGCCATTTATTCGCTCCATCCGCAGCGCGATCCCGAGGTGACCGAACTGATCGACCGCGTCGGCAAGGAGGGGGATACCTTGGGCGGCGTGGTGGAGGTGCGCGTCGACGGGCTGCCGATCGGGTTGGGAACCCACGCCCAGTGGGACCGCAAGCTCGATGGCCGGCTGGCGCAGGCCGTCATGGCCGTGCAGGCGATCAAGGGAGTGGAGATTGGGCTCGGTTTCGCGGCAGCCAGACGCCGCGGATCGCAGGTGCACGATCCGATCCACTACGACGAAACTCGCCGTGACCAGGTCGATCTGGGCTTCACCCGCCCCACCAACAACGCCGGCGGTTTGGAAGCAGGCATGACCAATGGACAGCCGCTGGTGGTGCGCGCGGCGATGAAGCCGATCAGCACGCTGCGCAAGCCGCTGGAATCGGTGAACCTGCGCACCAAACACGCGGAGGAAGCGGCCTACGAGCGCAGCGATGTGTGCGCTGTCAGTGCGGCCAGCGTGATCGTGGAGCACGTCGTGGCGTTTGAAGTGGCTGGGGCGCTGGTGGACAAATTTGGCGGCGACAGTGTCGAGGAGATGCTGGCCCGCTGGGAGCTCTACCACACCTTGGCGCGGAGTCGGTAGCGGGCTGTCGTGGATGGGCGCGAAGCCGCAGGGCCGCGGAGGTACAGGGATGTTCATCGAACTCTCCGCCGGACGGATCCGGCTCGTGAGATCGCTCTTTCTGCTGCTGGGGCTCCTCCCCTGCCTTGTGCTGGCCGGCTGGGCTGGGTGGCGCCATAGCGGAGTCCATCGCGAAGGGTTCCAGCGGCACTGGCAGGAGACGCTGGGGGTGCCGGTGTCGATTGGGGCGGTCGATCATCCCCGGCCCGGCGTTCTGCGGCTGCACAGGTTTCAGGTGCTCGCCGGGAATGGGGATGTGGTGGCTGATGTGCCGCTGGTGGAAGTGGAGCAATCGGGAGGTGAGATCCGCCTGAGGATCGACTCGCTGGCGTGCACTCCGCAGGTGGCACTGTTTTTGGGGACGCTGGCCCGCCGGTGGCTGGAGCAGCCGCAACGCCCCTCCCGGGCGTGCGTGATCGATGTGGCCCGCCTGCCGTTCTCCCCAGAGGAGGGCGCGGCCCAATGGGGAGGGCCCGCGGAGGGGCTGCGCGTGGAGTGTGTCGCAGCCGAAGGCCAGCGGGCCATCCGTCTGAGTCAGCCCGCCAGTCCGGGCGAGGAGTTGCGGGTGCGATCTCTGGCGGAGCCCTCAGCAGGCTTTCCGACGAGCCGCCTGGAGATCAGTGGATCTCTCGCCACTCCGCTGCCGCTGAGTATTCTCGCGGCTGTCGCCGATCTGCCCGGAGTGGAAGCCACGCTGGGCGCTGCCGCGCGGGTTCAAGGCAGCATCACAGCCAACTCAGTTGGTGGGCGCTGGAGCGGCACTGCCGCCGGGAGGATCGATCGCATCGACTTGGAGCGTTGCACTGCGGGTGTCACGTTACGGGCCGCCGGGGAGGCGACGCTCGAATTCAACCGTCTCTCGTTTGCCGACAACCGCTTGGTGGAGTGCCAGTGTGAGGCCACGGCAGAGCGTGGCACTGTCGGTCAGGCCGCGGTGAGGGCTTTGGTCGATGGGTTGGGCTGCCGCCGCGGGCCCGTCATGCCTGCCGCTGCCCGGGCCGACGCCCTCCCCTTTGAGTCGCTCCAGTGCACCCTCACGCTCGACGGCCGGGGCATGGTGGTGCGGACGAGGGGCTCCGGAACGCCCGGCCCGATCCTGTTGTCTGAAGGAGCCCCGCTGCTCTACCCGCCAGCCTCCCTGATTCCCGCGGAACGGTTGGCCTGGGTGCTCTCGCCCGTTGGTCTGGCAGCGGTACCGGCCTCGGCCATCAGTGCCCAGCTGATCTCTCTGCTCCCCGTGCCGGCCGTTCGCGAGGCGGGGGCCGCCGGTGTGCCGGAGCGGTCTGCAGTGGAGAGGCCACGCCCTGATCTTCCCCCTCGCTAGAGGTGTTTTTTTGGTTGTGCAGCCCCGTTCGGGCCTGCGCCACGGAATTTGACGAGTTTTTGACAGTGATTCGACCGGGGAATGACCAGCAAGTGCTGGCAAAATGAGAAAAAAACGCCACAGTATCGGAGTTGTTCCGCGCACCGCGCAGCAATCACCCAGGAAGGGATACCCATGAAGAGTTCACATCGATCAGGGCATCAGCAGGGCTCCAGCCGTCGGAGTTCAGAATCGGGCTCGGCTGTGTTGGAGGCTGCCGCGAAACAGCGCACCGCTCGTCCGGTGACTCCTCTGCACGACGGCGTTGATCAGGAAGTGCTGGCGCTCGGTCGGGCTGCGATCCACGACCCCACCGCTACGAGCGCTCCGGCCCCCGAGCCTCTGGCCCACGGTGCCGCCACCAGTTGGGGCAAGCTCGACTGGCCGGTGCTGCTCTGGATCGGGCTGGTCCATGGCACGGCGCTGGCTGCTCCCTTTTATTTCACCTGGTCAGGTTTGGCGATCTGTCTGGTGCTCTGTTGGGTGACGGGAAGCCTCGGCGTCTGCTTGGGGTACCACCGTCTCCTCACGCATGGCAGTTTTACGACCACCCGCTTTATCAAGCTTTTCTATGCATTTCTGGGAGGTGTTTCGGGTGAAGGCTCGGCCCTCCACTGGGTTGCCAACCATCGCAAGCACCACGCCTTCAGCGACCAGGAAGGGGATCCGCACACGCCCCGCGACGGCGGCCTCTGGTCGCACATTGTGTGGATGTTTCCTGCCCGCAAGCCGGAAGACCTGGAAGCCCACGTGAAGCGTTGGGCACCCGATCTCTACCGTGATCCAGGGATCCACTTTCTCCACAAGACATTCATCCTGTGGCATGTGCTCATCGGAGTTGCCTTGCTGGCGACCGGTTGGGCTCTCTACGGGCGGGATGTCGGTATCTCGTGGGTGGTGTGGGGAATGGCGGTGCGGATGGTCTATGTGTTCCACGTCACCTGGTTCGTCAATTCCGCCACCCACATGTGGGGCTACCGCAACTACGAAACCACCGATGACTCCCGCAATCTGTGGTGGGTTGGACTGCTGGCCTTCGGTGAGGGGTGGCACAACAACCATCACGCCTACCAGCGGATGGCCAAGCATGGCCATCGGTGGTGGGAGGTGGACACCACCTATTGGTCGATTCTGGCCATGGAAAAGCTCGGATTGGCATGGAATGTGGTCAAACTCCCCACCCCCGGCAGCCAGCGGAATGCCGCCCGCGGGAGAGATTGAGCCGATGGATGGGGAGGGCCAGCCTCGCCCCAGCCGCGGTTTCCTACGCCGCTGTTGCAAATCTGGCCTTCCCCGATAGACTTCCCAAAATCGCCGGCGGACTCGTTCGCGGCGGTTGAGAGCCCTTTGTGGCATTCTTCGCGGTGGTAATGGAGTTGGATGCAGCGTGCATCCGGAGTTGCCGCGTCCAGAATGCCTGTCACTTACCAGGTCGCCCAATTTGGGCGTTTTTTGGCTGATGTCGCTTACGAAAGATCGCAAAACGGAACTGATCGGTGATTATCGGCGAGGGACTGCCGACACCGGCTCGGCTGAGGTTCAGATCGCCCTGCTGTCGGGGAGGATTTCTCAACTCACCGGGCACTTTAAGAAGCACTCCAAGGACTACGCCAGTCGGCGTGGCCTGTTGATGATGGTCAGCCGTCGTCGCCGGCTCCTTGATTACCTCAAGCGCGTAACGCCGCAGCGGTATCTCGACATCATCAGCCGGTTGGAGATTCGCAAGTAGTTTCCGCGTTTCTCCCCGGTGGAGCATTTCCGGTTCGTCGCGTTTCAGCCGCGAATCGTCGGTGGGCCCCTCGGCCGAAGCGTGGGCGGATGGTGAGAAGTAGATCGGGGGGGTGGTGTGTGGGGACGCTTGTCTTTCCCTGACACCAGCGATCGAGAATGATGTGGGTTTGGATTCCCCTTGAAAGCCGCAGTGGGTCTTGCCGCGGTCGGCTGGTGCCGTTGTGGGTAGTGGCTGTGGCTGCCGTCGGTTCTGGTCTGGAGCAACTTCAAGCTACATCGGTGCAGGCAATTTCGGTGCCGCCCGAGTGTGGTCGGCCCTGTGTGGGGCTCTTTCGAGGCTGCTCTGGCTGGGGGCTCTCAAGAGGGGTTCTGGCGAGGCCGGAGGGTGGTCCGTCTGGTGTTGGTTGGGAAGTCAAAGTGGATTGTTGGGACGAGGAAGAACAAGAAAGAAAAAACATGAAAAAGCGAGTTGAAAGAACGTTTGGCGACCAAGTTCTGAGCATGGAGACAGGCCAGTTGGCCAAGCAGGCCGCCGGGTGCGTTTTGGTGCGCTACGGTGAGACCTCCGTCATCGTGGCCGCCGCCACCGGAACACCCCGTATGGGCATCGATTTTTTTCCGCTCACCTGCGACTACCGCGAGCGTTCCGCCGCGGCCGGCAAGTTTCCCGGTGGCTTCCTCAAGCGCGAGGGGCGGCCCACCATGAAGGAAACGCTCACCAGCCGATTGATGGATCGCCCGATCCGACCCCTCTTCCCTGACGGCTTTTTTGACGAAGTGCAGATTCAGGCTTCCGTACTCTCCAGCGACCGGCAAAACGACGGCGACGTGCTGGCCATGAATGGTGCCTCGGCTGCGCTGTCAGTTTCGCCACTCCCCTTCCGTGGTCCGCTCGGCAGTGTTCGCGTGGCCCAGATCGACGGGCAATTTGTTCCCTTCCCCACGCAGGATCAGCTCGAAGAGAGTGATCTGGACCTGATCGTTTCGGGCAGTGAGACGGCCGTGTTGATGATCGAGGGCTTCGCCCGCGAGATGCCGGAAGACCGCATGTTTCAGGCGATCGAATTCGCCCACCGCATCATCCGCGAACTCTGCGCCATGCAGCATGAGCTGGTGGCTCAGGCTGGCAAGCCGAAGAAGGAATACACGCTGGCCGATTACAGCGGCCTGCGGGAGCGTCTCGCCAGGGGCTATCTCAGCGAGCTGAAGGTGGCCAAGAGTGCTGCTGTGAAGCATGAGCGCGGTCAGGCTGTGAAGGCCCTCCGCGAACGTGCCCGAGCGGGCGAGGCTCCACTCGAGCCGGCCGCCACAGCCAAGGTTGGCGATGCCGGCGGAGTCAGCGATGCCGATTTCTCGCACGTCTGGCATGCGCTTGAGGAGCGTGCTGTGCGGGAGTTGATTCTGGAGGGCAAGCGGCCTGATGGTCGTGACTACACTTCCCTCCGGCCCATCGCCTGCGAGGTCGATCTGCTGCCCCGAGTGCACGGCTCGTCGCTCTTCCAGCGCGGTGAAACCCAGGCCCTCATCACCGTGACGCTTGGAACGGGTAAAGATGAGCAGCGGGTCGATGGTCTCATCGAAGAGTATTCCAAGAAGTTCATGCTCGACTACTACTTCCCGTCCTTCTCGGTGGGGGAGGTTCGCCCGATCCGCGGTCCAGGGCGGCGGGAAATCGGCCACGGTGCGCTCGCCGAGCGGAGCGTGAAGCCGGTTCTGCCCGATCCCGACACGTTTCCCTACACGATCCGCGTGCTCTCCGACATCCTCGAGTCGAACGGCTCGAGTTCGATGGCATCGGTGTGCGGTGCAACGCTCGGCCTGATGGCCGCCGGTGTGCCGATCTCCAATCCGGTGGCTGGGATTTCGGTTGGGCTGGTCAAGGAATCGGAGTCGAAGTGGGTGCTCCTCACCGACATCATCGGTGATGAGGATCACTACGGCGACATGGACTTCAAGATCGCCGGTACCCCCACCGGCATCACCGGAATCCAGTTGGATCTCAAGATCGACGGCATTTCGCCGGCGATCATCGAGGCCACGCTGCGGCAGTCCCGTGAGGCACGGCTGGAGATTCTGCGGGAGATGCTGACGGCCATCCGCCGACCGCGTTCCGAGATTTCCCCGTGGGCCCCCCGCCTGCTGCGGACCCGCATCGATCCCGAGAAGATCGGTTTGCTCATCGGTCCCGGCGGCAAAACTATCCGGGCCATTCAGGAGTCGACCGGAGCGAGTATCGAGGTGGATGATGATGGCACCGTCACGGTGGCCAGCCACGATGCCGAAGGCGCCATGGCGGCAATGGGCAAGATCGAGGCCCTGACGGCATCGATCCAGGTGGGCCGCGTCTATGAAGGCCGCGTCACCAGCATCAAGGATTTCGGCGCCTTCATTGAATTGGTGCCGGGCAAGGACGGGCTGTGCCACATCAGCGAACTCTCGGACGAATATGTCTCGAGTGTGGCCGATGTGTGCCGGGTCGGCGACATGATGCGGGTCAAGGTGATCGCAGTCGATGATCAGGACCGCGTCAAACTCAGCCGTCGTGTTGCCATGCGGGAGCTTGCCGAAGGCGGCAAGCCAGCCGAAGGCGGCAACGAAGCCAAGCCCAATTGATCGGACAGGCCACCTCGGAATCCTCCCAGAGCAGATGCGGCCATGTCCTCCGATGATGAGCCGGGCCGCCCTCGGGCGGAGACGTATGCGGAATTTGCGGCTCTCGTGGGCGCTTTGGCCCACGAGATCCGCAATCCGCTGTCCACGATCCGGCTCAACATGGAACTGCTGGCAGAGGATTTCGAAAAGACCGATCCGGAATCGCCTACCAAGCAGCGCGATCGGCGGGCGCGGGCCAAGATTGAATTGGTCCGTCAGGAATGCGACCGGTTGCAGAAACTGCTGGGCGATTTCCTCGATTTCGCCCGGCAAGAGTCGCTGGCTCTAGAGCCCGGTAATCTCAACACGGAAATCGAGCAATTGCTCGACTTTTTCGCGCCGCTGGCCCGCGAAGCGCAGGTCGAGATGGTGCGCTACCTCGACCCCGAACTGCCCACGGTTCGCCTCGATCGGGAGACGTTCCGCTCAGCGGTTCTTAACCTGCTTCTCAACGCCCTGCAGGCGATGGAGGCCGGAGGACAATTGGTAGTGCGCACCAGGCCGGCAGGGCTGGGGGTGGTATTGGAACTGATCGACACCGGTGCCGGAATGGACGAGGAGACGCTGGCCAAGGTGTTTCGCGCCTTCTATTCGACCAAGCAGGGTGGGTCTGGACTGGGTCTGCCCACGGCGCGGAAAATCATCGAGGCTCACGGGGGTACGATCGATATCGAGAGCGCCCCGTCCCGGGGGACCAAGGTCACGATCTGGCTCCCCGCCCCGCCCCGCCTCCCCACCACAGAGAAGCCCCGCCAGAAGCTTGTCTGCTGATGGAGCGGGAATCCTTTGCCCGTAACTGGACGTCCCACCGTGCCACTCGTACGATCGCTGTCATGCCAACACCGCGCGACTCCCATCCATCTTCCAGCCCGCCGGCGGCCGACGCTGGATCCCAGCGGCTGGTGCGCGTGCTCGTCGTCGACAACGACATTGTGCATGCCCGCACCATGGGCGAGGGGCTCTCACGCCTGGGGTACCAGTGCGTGATCGCCGGCAGCGGCTCGGAGGGGGCCAAGAAGATCCAGCAGGAGGTCTTCGATGTTGTCGTCACCGATCTGATGATGAACGACATCGGCGGGTTGGAAATCCTGTCCCGGGCCAAGGCGGTGTCGGCGGAAACCGAGGTGATCGTGGTCACCGGCCATGGCACCGTGCCCTCGGCCGTGGCCGCCATGCAGCAGGGAGCCTTCACATACCTGCAGAAGCCGCTCGATCTGGGGCATCTGCGGGCCGCCGTCGAACGTGCCTCAGAGGGCATTCGGCTCAAGCGTCAGAACCTGGAACTCAACCAGAGGCTGGATGAAAAATTCGGTTTTGAGGGGGTGGTGGGCTCGAGTTCACAGATGCTGGCGCTGATCGAACGGCTCAAGCGCATCGCCCCCACCGATGCCACGGTGCTGATCCAGGGTGAAACCGGCACGGGCAAGGAACTTGTGGCGCAGGCGATCCATCAGAACAGCCCGCGGAAACTGAAGCCATTCGTGGCGCTCAACTGCGCCGCACTCAGTGAGAACATTCTCGAGAGCGAGCTGTTTGGCCATGTGCGAGGGGCCTTCACCGATGCCTCAAGTGACCGCATGGGCAAGTTTGAATATGCCAACGGCGGCACGCTTTTTCTGGATGAGGTGGGCGACATGCCGATGGCCACGCAGATCAAACTGCTGCGGGTGCTTGAGTCGAGTGAGATCACCCGTGTCGGGTCGAACGCGCCGCTGCGCGTGAACGTGCGGATCCTCTCGGCCACCAACCGCAATCTGGAAGATGCTGTGGCTGCAGGCGGCTTTCGCAGCGATCTCTACCACCGCTTCAAGGTGGTGACGATCGCCATCCCCACGCTGCGCGAGCGGGCCGCCGACATTCCCCTTTTGATCGAGCATTTCGTGCGGCACTTCGCCCGCCGCCACAACAAATCGATCAAGGGGATGTCGCTGGCAGCCCGCGTCAAGCTGGGGGCCTTTGCCTGGCCGGGCAACGTGCGGCAACTCCGCAACGTGATCGAGAGCATGGTAGTGGTCGACTGCGACGAGATGCTCGATCTCGACGACCTCCCGCTGGAACTGGAACCGGCAGCCACAGCGCCCGTCGCTGGAGGTATGACCGCGCCGGTCGAGATGCAGGCCGGTCTGGCCGCGTTGGTTGGCCGGCCGCTGGAGGAAGTGGAGCGGATCTTCATTGGAGAAACGCTCAAGCTGACTGGCGGCAATCGGGAGCAGGCGGCGGAACTGCTCGGCATCGGGGAACGGACGCTGTATCGCAAAATCAAGGAGTTCCAGCTCTCCTAACGCCTGCGGCTGTGCGGGCGTTGGATCAGGAAAAGCTTTGATGGGACGGATTCACAGGCTGCCGCTCTCGGTTGTCAACCGGATCGCTGCCGGCGAGGTGGTGGAGCGGCCGGCGAGTGTCGTGAAAGAACTGCTGGAGAACGCGCTTGATTCAGGCCCCACCCGCATCGATGTGTCGCTGGAACAGGGGGGAATTGGTCTGGTGCGCGTGGTCGATGATGGCAGCGGCATTGAGCCAGAGGATCTCACGCTGGCGGTCTCGACCCATGCCACAAGCAAATTGCGCGTGGCGGAGGATCTGGAACACATTGGCACCCTCGGATTCCGCGGCGAGGCGCTGGCATCCATCAGCGAGGTGGCCCGGGTGGTGCTTCGCTCGCGCACGGCCACCGCCGGGCATGGAGCCTCGATAGAGGTCAATGGTGGCCAGATGGGAGAAGTGACTCCCGAGGGATGTGCCTTGGGCACCACGGTGGAGGTGCACCAACTCTTTGCCCACGTGCCGGCCCGGCGGGCCTTTTTACGAGCGGCACCCACCGAGTGGTCGCACGCCTCTGAAGCTTTTGTGCGCACCGCTTTGGCCCACCCATCCGTGGCCATGACGCTCTCCCACAACGGCCGCCGGGTGCATGATCTGGTTGCGGCGGATCGCTGGCGAACGCGGGTCGGCGGACTCTATGGGCAGGCCCTGGCCGACCGACTGCTGGAAGTGGCGGCACACGATGGCGAGATTTCCGTGCATGGGTTGGTGGGCCGGCCGGAGGATGATGTGGCCGGCACCCGGCTGCAGCACCTGTTTGTGAGTGGCCGGCCCTTCCGGGATCGCTCGATTCTGCATGCCGTGCAGGAGGCCTATCGGGGCGTGCTGCTTTCGGGCCGGCAGCCGATTGTTTTTCTGCGGTTTGAGCTCCCCCCCGACATGGTCGATGTCAACGTCCACCCCGCCAAGATGGAGGTGCGGTTTCGCGAGCCTTCGCGTCTCTACAGGCTGGTCCTCTCCTGTCTGCGGACCAAATTTCTGATCAGCGACCTGCGCACGCCGCTGGTGCCTCCCCCGGAACTCCCGCCATACTCCGCCGCTGCCGGCGCCCCTCCCCTGCCGGCCCAGCGCCTTGAAACTGGGCTTGCCCCGTGGTTTGGTCAGCCCGAGCGCACCGAAGTGTCGAGGCCGTGGCCGGTGGCCGCGGCGGCAGATCAGATCGCAGACCCCGCTCCATTCCTGGCTGCCCGGCCTGGTCCCGACCTGCGTCCCGCTCCTGCTCAAGTGCCACAAACAGAGCGGGCAGTGCAGATGCACGACCGCTACCTCATCGTGGAAACCGCCGAGGGGATTGAGGTCATTGATCAGCACGCCCTGCATGAGCGGGTTCTCTACGAGGCCCTCAAGGCGTCCGTGGCCGCTGGAAATCTCGAGGTGCAACCGCTGTTGATCCCCGAGCCTGTCGAACTGTCGCCGGCCGATCTGGAGGTGGTCACAGAGCATGCCGCGGCGCTTGAGCGGGCCGGGCTGCGAATCGAACCCTTTGGGGGCTCCACGGTGATCGTGACCTCCAAGCCGGTGCTGGCAGGAAATACGCCCGCCGAGACGCTGCTGCGGGAGGTGGTCGACCGTCTGGCGGCATTGTCTGCCGGAGCCGATTCGGGCATGCTCGTGGATGAGGTTCTGCACAGCTTGGCCTGTCGGGCGGCGATCAAGGCGGGCAATCCGCTGTCGCAGCCGGAGATCGATGCCCTGGTGCGGGATCGGCATGTGGTAGGGACTTCGCACCATTGTCCGCATGGCCGGCCGACATCGCTGACGCTGTCGCGGCAGGAACTCGACCGCCAATTTCGCCGAACCTGATTCGCCCCTTTTTTTCAGCTGTTGATGAGCACACCAACCAAGGGAACCGGGACACCACGATGATCTGTGTGGGTATAGGACGCGGACGCCACCGGCATGTGATTGCCGAGCAGAAGTTTCTCGCCGAGAACGGCATCCGGTTGGTGGAACTGCGTCTCGATTTTCTTCAGGGCGCTGTCCAGGTCAAGCGATTGCTGCGCGATCGGCCCTGCGCGGCGATCATGACCTGCCGCCGCCCTGTCGATGGCGGCCACTGGCAGCACGACGAACCGTCGCGGCAGTTGGTTCTGCGCACGGCGATTGGCGAGGGAGTCGACTACATCGATCTCGAAGACGACATCGCCGCCTCGATCCCACGCTTTGGCTCGACGCGGCGGATTGTCAGCCATCACAACTTCCAGTCGACACCCCCCGATCTGCATACGCTCGCGGCGAGGCTTGCTGATCAGGATGCCGACATCGTGAAGATTGCCACGATGGCCAACCATCCCAGCGATTGCCTGCGGATGATGGAACTGGTGCGGACAAGCACCATTCCCATGGTGGGTATCTGCATGGGAGAGATCGGCATGCCGACGAGGGTGCTCGCAGGCGCCTGCGGCGCACCCTTCACGTATGCGACATTCCACGAGGATCGCGTGCTGGCGCCGGGCCAGATCGGCTGGCGGCAGATGCAAAATGTCTATCGCTACGATGCGATCACGCCCGCCACGCGGATTTACGGGGTGGTCGCCGATCCGGTGGGCCACAGTCTCAGTCCGGTGGTTCACAACGCTGCCCTCGCGGCATCGCAGATCGACGGAGTCTATCTCCCCTTCCGCGTGCCGGCCGAGCAGATCGACGACTTTCTCATCGACGCGGGGCGGTGGCCGCTGGCGGGCTTGAGCGTGACGTTGCCGCACAAGGAGGCGGTGCTGCGGCATGTCACCGAGCGGGACGATCTGGTGGCTGCGGTGGGGGCTGCCAACACGCTGAAATTCAGCCCCGGTGGCGTGGCGGCCTTCAACACCGACGCCACCGCCGCGGTCGATAGCCTCGATGCCACGCTGCGCGACCATGGCGGCGACGGCCTGGTCGATGTTGTGGGGGTGAAAACGGTGCTTGTGATGGGGGCCGGCGGGGCGGCCCGAGCGGTGGCCTTTGCTTTGCGGAAACGCGGCTTGGATGTGACCGTGGCGGCCCGTACCGGCGAGCGGGCGCGGCGCATCGCCGAAGAGGTGGGCTGCAAGGCGATCGATTGGGAAGGCCGCTACCGGCAACCATACGATTGTCTTGTCAATGCCACCCCTGTGGGTATGCATCCCAACGTCAACGAGACCCCGTTCGACAAGGACCATCTGCTCCCTTACATGGTCGTGTTTGACACCGTTTATAATCCCGAAAACACTCTGCTCATCAAACAGGCCCGGGCCGCCGGTTGCCGGTTGGTGACTGGCGTCGACATGTTTGTGCGGCAGGCCGCCATCCAGTACGAAATCTGGCAGGGCTCGCCGGCACCGCAGCAGGTGATGCGCGAGGCACTCAAGCGGGCCACTGCCTCCGCGAAACAGTCTGATTGATTTTTTCAGATCGAGTCTTGCCATGCCCACCATCACGCTCATTGGTTACCGAGGCACCGGCAAAACGACCGTCGCGGCGTTGCTCGCGGAGGCGCTTCACTCCCCGTGGTGGGATGCCGATGTCGAACTGGAGACGCGCTTGGGGTGTTCCATCGCCGCGCTCATCGGCAAGCAGGGGGAGGATCTCTTTCGCACGGAGGAATCAGCCACGCTCGCCACGCTGCTCGACCGCACCCCCGGCGTGCTGGCGACAGGAGGCGGAGTTGTGATCCGGCCGGAGAACCGAACTGCCATTGCTGCTCGGGGCGGGCTGGTGGTCTGGCTCACCGCCACGGTGGAGGTGGTGCGCCGGCGGTTGGCGGTCGATCCAACCACGCTCAGCCGGCGTCCGGCCCTTTCAGGCACCGACCCGCTGGCCGAGGTGGCGGCCACGATGCTCAAGCGGGAGCCCTGGTACCGCGCCACTGCTGCTGTGGCGATCGACACTTCCCACACTCCCCTCGCCGAAATATCCCGAAGAATTCTCGACCGGCTAGGCGAGTGGTCCGTGGAAAAAGGTAAGGGGGCCTGCGATGACGCCGTTTGACGCGCAGAGTCCGTTGTGGGGGCTCGTGGCAACCATCCTTGGAGGTGGGCTGGGCTGGCTGCTGGCGGTGGCTGTGCGGCCCCTGATGGCATCTGTCGCGGCGGAAATAGAGGACGCGTCTTCCGCCGCGCAACCGCTTTGGAACGCTCCCTCTCGACGGGCCGCGATGCTGGTGGGGATGGCTGCGGCGGCGGGGCTGTGGTGGTGGGAAGTGGGGTGCCTTGCCCAGCTGCCCGGGGGAGCTGTCCCTGTGGCTCTCGGCGGGCTGCTGCCGCGGTATGGCGCCCACCTGATGCTCGCTTGGCTGATGGCTGCTGCCGCCTGGATCGATATCCGCTACCGGGTTATTCCCGATGCGATCACGGTGCCGGGTGTGCTGGCCGGGCTGGGGTGGCTGTGGCTCTTTCCGGCCAGCCTGCTCCCGATAGCCCGCGAGGCCCCCCGGTCGTTTGCCGCCCCGCTGCTGGAGCCCGATGTGCTCGGCTTCCGGGGGGCGCTCGAGGTGGTGCCACAGACGCTCCTGCTGGGGCCGGCGCCGTTATGGCTGGGATTGCTTCTGCCGCTGTCGATCTTTGTCGTGTGGTGGTGGGCGTGCACCAGTCCACTGGTTGCGGGTGGCGGGCGGCGCGGATGGGATGGCCGGACGCTGGTGTTGCTGAGTGGTCTGGTGGGAATAGCCGCGGCTTGGGGATGGGGCACGGAGCGGTTTGTGGGGCTGCTTTCGGGACTGCTCGGGGTGGCCGTTTCGGGAGGGCTGGTGTGGGCCACGCGGGCCGGTGCCTCGCGAGCCCTGGGCCGGGAGGCGATGGGAATGGGGGATGTGACGCTGATGGCGATGGTTGGCGCCTGGCTCGGCTGGCAGGCCTGCGTGGTGGCGTTCTTTCTGGCCGCATTCATCGGTCTGGCCCACGGACTGTTTCAGGTGGCTGTGCACCGCGAGGCGGAGCTTCCCTATGGCCCCAGCCTCTGTCTGGCAGCGGCGGGGGTGGTTGTGGCCTGGCGGCCGCTGTGGGCTTGGGTGGGGCCTGCGTGTGAGGATCCGGGGCTCCTGGCAGGGGTGCTGGGAATGGTGGTGGTGCTGACGGCCCTCACGCTGCTGGTGTGGCGGATGCTGCGCGACCGCATCCCTTCAGGCTGAAACCCCGTTTTCGACGGCCTTGCCCGGATTGCCGCAGCCCCCTACGATCCCGCCCCGCCCGGAGTGTCTCCCGGCACGCGCGGGAAATGTGGAGCGAGTCCATGGCGATGAATATTTCCCGCTGCGCTATGAGTCTTCTGCTGGGGGCTGCAATTTTCGGCTGCACGCAGAATCCATTCCGGCCGACGGCGTCCACCACGCCGATCAGCCTGACGCCTCCAGCGGCCGTTGCGGTTCCCGCGCATACATTGCCGCAGTCGTCCGCTTCGCTGCAGCCCTCCTACGCCGATACCGATCCCCGGCAATTTGAGGCGACGCTGGTGCGCAGCCGCCAGGAAACGCAACTGGTTCAGGATGAGGTGACGGCCCTGCGCGAGCAGCTGGCAAGCACCACCGCCCAACTCGCGCAGGCCCGAACGGCCAATGCCCAAGCGGGGTTGGCCCAGACAGGGGTCAATCAGCAGGTCGGCATGCCGGTTGGGCAGCCGGTCGCACCGTCCACCGCGACCGGCGGCTTGAGCCCGGTGGAAATGCAACTGGCCATGGCCCAGATTGCCCTGCCGGGAATGAATCCCCGCATGGATGGATCGGTCGTGCGCGTCGACATCCCGGCTGATAGCCTGTTTGAAACCGGGAGTGCCGGATTGCTGCCTGGCGGGGCGGCCATCCTCACGCAGGTCGCCACGGAGGTGCAGCGTGTCTATCCCGGGCATTTCATCGGCATCGAGGGGCACACCGACACCGAACCGCTGCAGAATGCCTCCTGGGGCACTCCCCATCAGTTGAGCGTGGCCCGAGCCTCGACCGTGTTTGATTTCTTCACCACCCGCACGCCGATGCGGCAGGGCCAGTTGTTCCTCGTGGCTCACGGCTCCAACCATCCCGTGGTATCCAATGCCACGGCGGCGGGCCGAGCCCGAAATCGCCGCATCGAGTTGGTGATCTATCCAGAACGCTCGACCGCTGCTGCCGAACCGGCCCCCGCCTTGCCGGCCAGCGGCTGAAATCGGGCTTTGGTACACTGGTGTGTCCGTGGAAAAAGTCCTCCATGACCTTTTTCCGCTCGGTCGACCGCAGGAAACGCCGAGGGTTTCCTGAGTCGCCCACCGCCGCATCCAGCGGCGAGTCACTTTATCCAAAGCCTGTTAACGGCCATATGGTCACGATCATCGACTACGGCAGCGGCAACCTGCGCAGTGTGCAGAAGGCGTTTGAACGCGTCGGAGCCGCGGCGGCGATCACCGATGATCCCCAAGCCATTGCCGAGGCCGACCGGATCGTCCTGCCCGGCGTGGGGGCGTTTGGCGATGCCATGCAGAGCTTGCGCAGCCGTGGATTGGTCGAACCGATCCTGGCCCACCTGCGGGCAGATCGCCCTTTTTTTGGAATCTGCATGGGATTGCAGTTGCTCTTTGAAACCGGCTGGGAAAACGGCCGGCAGCCGGGGCTTGGAGTGCTCGGCGGGGACGTGGCCAGATTCTCGCTGCCGCCGGGAATGAAAGTGCCCCACATGGGCTGGAACACCGTCTCGTGGCGCGGGCCGCAGGCGCCGTCTGATCGGCAGGGCGACTACTACTATTTTGTCCATTCCTATTGCGCGCGGCCCAGCGATCCGACAGTGATCGCAGCCACAGCCGACTACGGCGGCGACTTTTGCGCTGCCGTGGCCCGGGGACGCCTGTTGGCAACGCAGTTCCATCCGGAGAAAAGTCAAATCGTGGGCATGCAACTGTTGCAGACTTTTCTGAAGCTTTAAAAAAGAAGACCAACCATCATGGAACTTTGGCCGGCGATCGATCTCCGCGGCGGCAAGTGTGTGCGCCTCCTCCAGGGCGACTATGACCGCGAAACAGTTTTTGGCGAAGATCCGGTCGCCATGGTGAGGCAGTTTGTCGCCTCCGGGGCCAAGCGGTTGCATATTGTCGATCTGGATGGAGCGAAGGTGGGGAAGCCCGTGCAGGCCGATGTGATCGCCCGGATGGTCGCGGCCGCCGGCGTGCCCTGTCAGCTTGGCGGTGGCATCCGATCCCTGGAAACGGCCCGTCGCTACGCCGAGATCGGCATCAGCCGGTTGGTGGTGGGGAGTGTGGCGATCGAAGAGCCGGCCTTGCTTGAGGAACTGGCCCATGCCCTGCCCGGCCGCATCGTCCTGGGCCTCGATGCCCGCGACGGCCGTGTGGCTGTCCGGGGGTGGACCGACACCAGCCCCCTGCGGGCGGTCGACGTGGCCTGTCGCAGCCAGCACCTCCCCTTGGCTGCCGTGGTCTACACCGACATCGCCACCGACGGCATGCTCTCCGGCCCCAATCTTGGCGCCCTCCGGGAAATGCTCGCTGCCTCCAGCCTGCCAGTGGTGGCCTCGGGTGGGGTCGCCACAGCCGCCGACGTGGCCGCAGTGGCTCTGACGGGGGCTCAGGGCTGTATTGTCGGGCGGGCCCTTTATGACGGTGGCCTGGGGCTGGCAGAGGCGTTGGCGGCCGCCGGGGACGGGGTGGCCGTTCCCAGTTCCTAAAACCCCGGCGGGGCGGTGAGCCTCCCGGCTCCCCGAGTTTTCCCCACTTACCCCGCCATGCCACCCGCTGGGGCCCGCGGGCACTGAATTCCCAACAACCCTCAATTCCGAGTGTCTGGTAGGTCGAAGGGATCGGTGAATCTTTCCCGGTTGCGTTCCCGGTTCCATTCCCGGTTGATGGTGCCCCACAGCGGCTCTACGATCGACACCTATGGCCACAGATGTCCGCTTGAAGGAACAGTTGCCCGAGCTCACGCGCCGGATTGTGGAGACGTATCAGGACGTTCCCACGATCCACTATCTCGGCCACTGCCCGCTGCCCAACTACGACGCGATCATCGCCGCGTGCGAGGACCTCAAGGAGATTCTCTATCCCGGCTACAGACGCCGTGAGAACCTCCATTTGGGGAATGTCACCTACCACGTGGGCGATCTTGTCGATGGGCTGCACGACAAGCTCACCAAGCAGATCGGCCGCGCCCTGCGCCACAGTGTGTCTGCCCGGCAGGCTGCCGCCGCCGAGGGACGAAAGTCGACTGAGGTGGGCGCGGCGGCAGAGCACTGCGTGGACGAGGCCGATTTCGAGGCGCTCGGGCAGGCCAAGGCGGTTGAATTCCTGGAACGCATTCCCGATGTGCGGAGGGTGCTGGCCACCGATGTGCAGGCCGCCTACGACGGTGATCCTGCCGTGCGCACGCTCGACGAGGTGATCTTCTGCTATCCGGGGCTCGAGGCGGTCACGATTCATCGGCTGGCCCACCTGTTGCATCGGCTCGGAGTGCCCCTCATTCCCCGCATGATGGCGGAGTGGGCGCATTCACGTACCGGTATCGATATCCATCCTGGAGCGACGATCGGGGGCCATTTTTTCATCGACCATGGCACGGGGGTGGTGATCGGTGAGACGTGCGAGATCGGCAGCCACGTGAAGCTCTATCAGGGCGTCACGCTCGGGGCGCTCTCGTTTCAAACCGACGGCGAGGGGAACCTGGTCCGCGGGACGAAGCGGCATCCCACCATCGAAGACCGGGTGGTGGTCTACGCCAATGCCACGGTGCTCGGCGGCGCGACGCGGGTGGGGCACGATTCGGTGATCGGCAGCAATGTGTGGCTGACCAGAAGCATCGACCCGCGCACGACTGTGGTGCTGGAGCGGCCGAAGCTCCGCATGCGCGGCGAGATACCGGCGCTCGAATCGGACTACCAGATATAGGGCGCAGCGATCGTTCCGCCTGTGCGTCAGCCCCAGGGATCATTTTCCCGGGCCACCCAGACGTAATCTCCATGGATCGCCTGTCCTGTCATCGCCTCGAGCGAGAGCGGCGGGGAGAGGAAGATGCTGCCATTGTCGGCCAACCGCGGTTCCACATGACGAACCCGATAACCGCGGCCGTTCATCTCTTGCCAGAATGCCAGAAACAGATCTTTCACTGGCTGTGGCGCCTGCAGGAAATGTTCCTCGGCGCTCCACTCGGTGATGAGGCGGATGCCGGGCGAGCGGCGGATGGTGGCCATGGCGCCGGCCAAGGCGAATGGTTCGGCGCCCTCAATGTCGAGGTGGATCAGCGCGATCTTGCTCTCCGCGGCGAGAATCTGGTCGATCGTGGTCGTGACGGCGGTGAACCCGACCATCAATCGCTTGGTTTCGACCATCAGGCCGTCGGCATCGAGCAGATGGTCGATGTTTTCCGCATTCCAGATCGCTTCGGGCAACGTGCCGAAGCGGACTGCTGGCACCGCCGCAGCGCCTCCGGCGTAGTGTTGGTGCTCGGCTTTGCCGTTGCCAAGAAACTGCGGATCGAATTGGAAAATGAGGGTGGTTCCGTCGGTGTTGGAAAGAGCCCGCCGGTAGAGCCGTGACTGCTTGGGGGAGCCGTTCCAATACACCGTCTTCAACAGAAATGGAAAAATATGAGGGTTGGGCTCGACCCCATACACCCGGCCGCCTACCCCGACGATCCCGCCGCCAAGCGCGACGTAATAGCCGAAGTTGGCGCCTGCGTTGAGATAGACATCTCCCGGTCTGAGCAACTCCTGGACCAGCCGTGTTGTCCAGGGCTCGATGATGCGGTCGCGGACCACACCCAGAGCGACATCGATATTGAACGACGGCACGACGACATGGCCACCCCAGACGGTCTTCACCACCACTTGGTGCTCGCCCAGATAAGCAGAAGGTGCCGGTTGCATGGTTGGAATCTCTGTGCAGACAAGAGAGCGGAGTGGCGTCGACTCTTGCGGAGCAGGTTTTTTTTCGCTCCGCCGATCGAGCGGGAAGGACCGTTCCGAACGGCCGCCGGGAGGGAGTATACCTATCGGGATTCCGGTAGGCATGTGGACTCGTGTGGCTGCCATGGAGGATGTTTCTCACCGAGGGCGGACGGAAACGCCTGCTAGAAGCCCCAGTTCTGCTGAGGCATCGACTGCCAGAGTGTCACTGTAGGGGCCCGGTGATGTGCAGGGCTCAGAGACGTACGGACAGGCCAATGATGGCTTCGGCGCAGAGGCGGAGCCCCCGTGAGCAGATTCTGCGCAGCCAGCACAGACGACCCAAGCGACATCCGCCCGCGTGCGGAAGCGGCCGCGGCGGGGATGCCTCACTCGATCCGCTCGAGGCTCACCCGGCGCAGATCCATCACGGCCCCCCCCTGCTTGTGAAGTGCCCGCACGCGAATCTGGTTGGGCCCCGCCTGCAGATCGATCTCGCCAACGTTCCTGGGCACAAAGGCTTGGAAATGCCCCGTCGCCTCCACGTTGAATGTCAGTGCACTTGCGCCGGCCGAGATCTCCACTGTGGAGCCTCCGTTTCCCGAGCCACAGCCCTGCAGCACGCCCACGCGGTAGCGGCCCGCCGTCGTGATGCTCAGGTTCCAGTGGGCTGAGTCAGCGGCATCGACCCAGAACCCGAGCGTGTCTTTTTCAGGGGGTGCCTCGTATTGCAGTTTGCGCCCCTCAACCATCGCGTCCCGTGCCTCGAGCACGAACAAGTGATCGCCGCTGCGGGGGCCGTCGTTGGCTGCCGCCTCCATGGCGCTGCGCCAAGCTTCAAGGCTCGGGGCCATCTCCAGGGCGGTGGGAGCGGCACGCAGATTGGAGACATCGGTGTC
>Ga0114967_10000429_pt1 | contig 35614 bp, 33 predicted proteins | sample M_130628_MF_Meta_FD_92639 | JGI IMG/M metagenome (GOLD analysis project Ga0114967, IMG submission 92639) | Freshwater microbial communities from Lake Montjoie, Canada to study carbon cycling - M_130628_MF_MetaG | ecosystem: Environmental > Aquatic > Freshwater > Lake | place: Lake Montjoie...
AGTTTTACGAACAGTTGGATCTAGCGTCGCAAAGAGCGCATTTTGTACCAAAACTCCGGCACCTGTTAACTTGTTCAGCAGTGATGATTTTCCAGCGTTGGTGTATCCAGCAATTGCAACCGACGCAATGTTATTTCTCGTTCGTTCCTGACGCTTTGTGTCACGGGAAACTTTCATTTCTGCAATTTCGCGACGAAGCTTCGCCATTTTGTCGCGGATGCGGCGGCGATCAGTTTCAATCTTTGTTTCACCAGGTCCACGTCCACCAATACCCGCACCCCCCGCTGCTCGACCACCAACCTGGCGTGATAGAGATTCACCCCAACCACGCAAGCGCGGAAGCAGATATGAAATCTGAGCTAATTCAACTTGAGCCTTACCTTCTTTACTTTTAGCGTGTTGAGCAAAAATGTCTAAAATTAATGCTGTCCGATCAACCACTTTAACTTTTAACTTAGATTCGAGTTGTTGCAATTGAGAGGGAGATAATTCTCCATCGCAAATAACAGTGTCGGCACCACTTGATGAAACTACATTTCGTAACTCTTCAACTTTTCCTGAACCAATATATGTAGCAGGGTCTGGTTTATCTCTTCGCTGAATAAATCCATCCAAAACTTCAGAACCCGCAGTTTGTGCCAATGCTTTTAACTCATCGAGTGAGTTTTCAGCCATTTCTGCTGTGCCTTCAGTCCATACCCCAACCAGAATCACTCTTTCTAATTGAAGTTCTCGGTATTCAGCATCCGAAATATCTTGTAACTGAGTTGAAAAACCCTTTACTCGTCGAAGTGCTGTGCGCTCTGATAACTCTGGCTGTGAAGCTACTTCTAGATCATCTTGGTCGGCATCGTAATCTGCAGTTACCTGCGCACTTTCGCGTAGTAGTGCCTCAAACGCATCATCACTTCGATCGTTAAAATTTGTCTCTTTACTCATTAAAAAAACTGGCCAAATCAACATCTTTGACTAATTCTGCAGGACCAATCAACGTTGCATTTGAGTGAGCATCGATATCTACTTCCAAACGACCACCGGGAGGATAGATAATCCAATGCGCTGGTAAGTTTTTCTTTTTCTTAATAGTTGCGGCAAGTGCAACGGCACATGTTCCTGTTCCACACGATTGTGTTTCGCCGCTTCCGCGTTCAAAAACTCTCATTTTTATTTCAGAGTCGCTAACAAATTGAACAAACTCAACGTTTACGCCCTCTGGATAGCTCTCTTTGGGGCGCACAATAGGAGCCTCGCTTAACTCGCCAACTAAGTCGAGATCTTCTACAAATACGACAGCGTGAGGATTTCCAACATTGATGTTGTACCCGTTCCAAATATGCCCATTATGTGAGGCTGTAACTTCCTCGGACTCGTCATTGACTTTGCCCATATTTACAGAGATGTCACCTTCGGCAGGAACGCGAAGATGCTTTAAGCCATCTCGCGTATTTATCGCAAAAATTCCTTCAGATTGATGGCCGTGGGTAACCAAATACTTCGCCATTACTCGAATTCCATTGCCACACATTTCTGCGAGTGAACCATCAGAGTTGCGATAATCCATAAACCACTTACCGTCGCGCTTGAGAATGCGAATTAATCCATCTGCACCGATTCCGGTTTCGCGATTACAAATTGCTTGAGTTTGCGCAGTAGTAACAGAACGTTGATCATCTGGGTCAAAAATTAATACAAAATCATTGTGGGTGCCGTGTCCATATGTTGCGGGGACAGCGTGCGAAGTTTTCATGTGTGCCTTAGTTTAGTACGCACTCGACAATTACAGAGACTCCATAATGGTTTCAAGCCTGTCTTGGCGAGGTGAAATCCACTTAATCCGTGAATCCCGCGAGAACCACGTTTCCTGTCTGCGGGCATATTGCCGAGTCGCTCTTTTGGTTTCCTCGATTGCCGCATCGAGTGACACTTCACCTTTGAGTTGAGCCAGAACTTGCGAATAACCTAATGCGCGTTGTGCTGTACGACCTTGCAATAATCCAGCGGCAACTAATTTCTGTACTTCGGCAACCAAGCCATTTTCAAACATCTGGTTGACACGTTGATCAATTCTTTCTGAGAGTTGATCGCGATCCATAACTAAACCGAATTGACGAGCCGCGGGATAACGAACACTTGCTTCTCTTGGCAAGTTTGCAGTAAACGGCTTTCCAGTGATTTCAATTACTTCCAGCGCTCTGATGATTCTTCGTAAATTTGCGCGATCGATAGCGATTGCAGCGGCAGGATCAAGTTTTTCTAATCTCGCAAACATTGCGTCGATACCTTGCTCTTCGGCTTCCTTGTTTAATGTGTGCCTAACCATGGGGTCAGTGTCTGGAAAATTGAGCTCGTCAATGACGGATTTAATGTAGAGACCTGTGCCACCAACTATCACCACACTTTTGCCCCGCGAGTGAATTTCATCAATGAGTTTTCGAGCCTCGTCTTGAAACCATGCAACAGTTGAGTCTTGGCTGACATCTAAAACATCAAGCATGTGATGTGGAATCAACTGGCGTTCGGAAACACTAATTTTTGCAGTTCCGATATCCATTCCTCGATATACCTGCATCGAATCTGCGTTGATGATTTCAGCGTCAATCTTCTGAGCTAATTCAACGCTTATTGCACTCTTACCTGTGGCCGTAGCACCGGCTATGACTACAAGTTTCATGCACGTACAGTTGGTATTCCGAGAGAAACTCCAGAAGAAGAGATCTCTCGATGACGCAATTCGTGCGCATCCCCGCCTCGCGTAGCGATTGTTCGTATCTCTTGTGCAATCAAATAATGTGCTGACGCATCCGTTATTTGAACATCCACGAAATCTCCGGCTCGCGCATTGCTGGAATCTGCAAAGTGCACCAATCTAAAATCTTCGCTCTTGCCTGTTAACCGTGATTCTCTAGAGTCTCGGCGACCCTCGTATTCGCCAACTAGGATTCGCATTTCTTTTCCTACCGCGCGTTGATTTACCGCCAATGAGATCTTTTGTTGGTGCTCGTGTAAACGCGTGTAACGCTCCCCTACTATTTCTGCCGAAATTTGATCTGGCATGGTTGCAGCCGGAGTTCCAGGACGTATTGAATATTGATACGTGTATGCAGCGGCAAATTGTGCTTGTGTACATAAATCTAGAGTCGCTTGGAAATCAGCATCGGTTTCTCCAGGAAATCCAACAATTATGTCTGTGGTTATGGATGCGTGTGGCATTGCGGTGCGAACATTGCTCAGAATGTTCAAATAACGATCAGTTCGATATGACCGGCGCATGCTCTGCAAGATCTGATTTGAACCAGATTGCAACGGCATGTGTAGGTGTGGCATCACGTTGTGTGTTTCAGCCATTGCATCAATCACATCATCTGTGAAGTCCCGAGGATGAGGTGACATGAATCGAACTCGTTCGAGTCCATCAATCTCACCGCACTTGCGCAGTAACTTTGCGAAAGCTTGGCGATCACCAAAATCAACTCCATAGGCATTTACGTTTTGACCAAGTAAAGTAATTTCAATAACACCTTGCGAAACTAATGCACGAATTTCTCGAAGTATGTCCTCTTCACTTCGATCCTTTTCAATTCCACGAAGTGTCGGAACAATGCAGAAAGTGCAGGTGTTGTTGCATCCAACAGATACTGAAACCCACGCTGAAAAGGCAGACAAACGACGCGCTGGAAGAGTTGATGGAAAATGTTCAAGCGATTCCTTAATTTCTATCTGCGCTTCTTCTTCAATTCTGGCCCGTTCGAGTAAAGCCGGAAGTGATCCAATGTTGTGAGTTCCAAATACAACATCTACATACGGAGCTTTTTTCAAAATTATTGATTGGTCTTTTTGTGCCAGGCAACCACCAACGGCAATTTGCATTCCGGGATTTAGTTTTTTAATTGGTGCTAAGAAACTTAAGTTGCCGTACAACTTGTTATCAGCATTTTCTCGAACTGCGCACGTATTAAAAACCACAATGTCAGCCTGGGCGCCCGCTTTAACCGGGATGTAACCCGCATCATCTAAGAGCCCAGCAATGCGCTCGGAGTCGTGAACATTCATCTGACATCCGTAGGTTTCAACGGAATAAGTGCGCTCCATGCGCTAATCCTATGGCCACTCTTTACAGAGCTACGACTTCAATCTCGAAACTCACGCGATCAATTACGAGCATGTGATGGTTTGGGAGAACTTTCCAACCAGGTTGATTCCACCCCGTAGAAGCAACAAGGACTCCGTCCTGGTCGGCTTTGTACTTCAACTCATAATAATCATCGGGTGCCCACTCTGGCGCACGGTCAGTGTGATGTTCGCAAATAATGACCCATTGATTTTCATTCATGATCATTGCGTTAATACTTGAATAATCTACATTCGCGCGTATGTAATTTGCCGCTGCTTTACATCCTTCTACGAATCCAAGTTCTTTAATCTTTGAAATGACGAAGTAAAAATATCGTTCACTATCTGTATCGCCCTGAATGAGCGGAATTAACTCTGCAGAAATTTGTGATTCAAGGGCAGCAGGTGGATAGGTCGCTCCATTGTGAACAAAAGAAATATCTTGATAGGCAAACGGATGTGTGTTGTTCTCGCTAACTGGTAATCCTGCCGTTGCCCATCGAAGATGCAGTAGCGCTCCATCGGAGACAGATTGATCAATCACTTTAGAAAACTCTTGACTTGTTTGTGCTGCCTCAGGTTGGCGAACAACGTGTGCAACGCTTTCATCGTGATTAATGGTTGCGACTCCCCAACCATCGCAATGTACGGACGAAAGAGTTACAAACTCAACAAAGTCTGCCCCCACGGCGTGATCAAAGCTCTGCTTCTCGTGCGACACGAAACCCAAAAGACGGCACATTTATCTTCAAACCCCTGTCGCTCAGGTCACACTATGAGGTACAAATACTACCTCGGTGCCCCACATCGAACCAGCACCAACTTATTTAGACCGCCCGGTTTAAATATTTAAAGGCTATAGGAGGCGAACAACTTGGTTAATGACCACGATGCCGATGCTAAGAAATTAGCAGAACTCGGTTACAAGCAAGAATTCGATCGCAAGTGGAGCGGATTCCATAACTTTGCAATTTCATTCTCAATTATTTCAATTCTTTCAGGATGTTTTACGACCTTTTATCAAGGATGGAATAACGGCGGACCTGTAGCAATTTCAATTGGTTGGCCTGTAATTGCAGCACTCATCATGATTGTCGGCCTGGTTATGGCAGAACTCTTATCCGCAATGCCAACTGCCGGTGGAATTTACTACTGGGCGTTAAATCTAGGCAAGCCTATTCACGGTTGGGTAACTGGTTGGTTAAACCTCATGGGTTTAATTGCCGTAACGGCAGCTGTTGATTATGGATTTGCTAACTTCTTCGTTTACACCGCAAACCTATTTAATAGCTCAATTGATCCTGCAAACTTAAAACTAGTCTTCTTAGTCTTTGCTGTGACACTTTTGCTTCACATCGCTATGAACATTTATGGGGCCAAAATTATCCATCGCCTGCAAAGCATAAATGTCTGGTGGCATGTGGGTGGCGTTACTGCGGTTATTCTCATTCTGGTTCTGATTCCTGCTAAGCACCAATCAACTTCTTGGGTATTTACACATCAGATTAATAACAGCGGATTTAGCAACTATTGGTTCTACGTACTTCCAATTGGTTTCTTGCTTACTCAGTACACAATTACCGGCTTCGATGCATCAGCTCACGTCTCTGAGGAGACTGGCCAAGCAACTAAGGCGGCGGCGCAGGGGCTATGGAAAGCAATTGCTTACTCTGCTGTGGCTGGCTGGATTTTGCTTCTTTCATTCCTCTATGCAGCAACAGATGAAGCTGGAATTACTAAAGCCGGTGGAATTTCACAGGCAATCTTCGTAACAGCCTTATCCACGGGTTGGGCAAAGATTGTTCTGATCATTTCGTGCGTTGGGCAATTCTTCTGCGGTATGTCTTGCGTAACTGCAGGATCACGTATGTTGTTTGCCTTTTCTCGTGACCGCGCGGTACCTGGTCACAAGTACTGGATAAAGCTTGATAAAAACCATAACCCATCGCATGCCGCTTTCGGTCTTGGTATTGCTGCGCTAATAATCGCTCTGCCTGCTGTGTGGTCTGCAGTTGCTTTCTTTGCGGTTACATCAATGGCAGTAATCGGTCTCTTTGGATCCTTTGCAATTCCTATTTGGTTACGTTGGCGCAAAGGTGATGCATTTAAGCAAGGAGAATGGAACCTTGGAAAGAAGTGGAAATGGATGGCACCGATTGCAGTTCTTGAAATTGCAATCCTTTCCGTTTATTTCTGTCTTCCAGGTTCTCCCGGAGGTGTCTGGTGGTCAGCAGACTTTAAGATCCTTTCGGCTAACTACACACCTGTTGCCTTCTTGGTCGTCCTTGGGGGCGCCATGATCTGGTGGTGGGTATCTGCTCATAAGCACTTCAAGGGAGTTGTTCGTACAGTTGGCAACTAACTAAGTAGATTAAACGGGTAATCCCGCCATCTCTAGTTCTCTAGGGGTGGCGGGATTACTATGTGTAGACAAATATTTAAAGGAGTAAAAATGTCAGGCAGAGTTGATGGACGAATAGCAATTGTTACTGGTGCAGGATCAGGAATTGGCGAAGCTTCAGCGGTACGCCTAGCCGAAGAAGGTGCCACAGTTGTCTGCGCGGACATCAATGAAGCCGCCGCAAAAGCTACTGCCGATGCAATTACAAGAGTTGGCGGGAAAGCCAATGCTTTTACAATTGATATTTCGAAATCAGATCAATGCACAGCGATTGTCGAAGACTCTGTTAAACGTTACGGCGCAGTAGATATCTTGGTAAACAACGCGGGCGTGAATCTGCCAGGTGTATTTCATGAAGTGTCTGATGAAACCATGCAAAAAACCATGAATGTAAATGTTCTAGGAATGATGTATTTATCTCGCGCTGCAATTCCCCACATGTTGAAAAATTCTCGGGGCGCAATTGTCAATATGTCCAGCTGCAATGGTTTAGTCAGCGAACCATTCCTAAGTGTTTACTCTGCATCCAAAGGTGCGGTTGTAATGCTGACTCGCGGTCTTGCGTTGGATTACGCGAAACAAGGAATTAGATGCAACGCAATTTGCCCAGGATGGGTTGATACCCCAATTAATTATGCGCACGCCGAATTACTCGGAGGAATCGATCACGTGTATCAGAACATTGGTGTTTTCCAACCTATCGGTCGCCCGGGTACAAGCCGAGAAATAGCCCATCTGGTGCTCTTCTTGGCCTCTGACGAAGCTTCTTTTATAACAGGTTCAGTAATTTCAGCCGATGGCGGTATGACGGCTCAATAAGGGCTAGCGCGCTTACAAATTTCGCGCTGAGATGGAATACTCACCGCTATGAGTTCACTATCAATTGAAGAGTTAACGGCTGCAATCCAATCAGGTGCGATCGACACAGTTGTCGTAGCTATGACCGATATGCAAGGTCGCCTTACTGGAAAACGAATCCACGGAGATCACTTTCTCAACGAAGTGCTCAAGCATGGCACTGAAGGATGTAACTACCTTCTTGCAGTAGATGTTGATATGAACACCGTGCAAGGTTATGAAATGTCTTCATGGGAACGTGGCTACAGCGACTTTGAACTCGCACCAGATTTCAACACTCTTCGCCTCATTCCATGGCAAGAAGGTGCAGCACTTGTACTTGCAGATGTGCAATGGCTAGATCACTCCCCTGTTGTCGCATCTCCTCGTCAGATTTTGCGCAAGCAAATAGCAGAGTTAGAAAAAGCTGGAATGCAGGCAATGTGCGGCACGGAACTTGAATTCGTTGTGTACAAAGATACGTACGAAGAAGCCTGGGATAAGGCCTACCGTGATCTAACTCCGGTTAATCAGTACAACGTTGATTACTCCATACTAGGTGGCTCTCGCATTGAACCACTTCTTCGCGAAATTCGACTTGGCATGTCTGCTGCCGGTATGACTGTTGAATCCGTCAAGGGTGAATGCAACCTTGGACAGCACGAAATTGCATTTAAATATTCTGATGCTCTTTCAAATTGCGATCAGCATGTCATCTATAAAAATGGTGCTAAAGAAATTGCAGCTGAAGCTGGGTATGCGTTGACATTCATGGCTAAACCAAATGAACGTGAAGGCAACTCCTCGCATATTCACTTATCTTTCCGTGGTCTTAACGGTGACTTAGTCATGACTGATGAATCAGATAAAGAGCACGGCATGTCAGAACTTGGTCGCCAATTTATTGCAGGACAACTCGAACATATGCGCGAGCTTTCACTGCTATTTGCCCCAAATATCAACTCGTACAAGCGCTATGTGCCAGGATCTTTTGCTCCAACAGCTATTCGCTGGGGACGCGATAACCGCACGTGCGCCTTCCGACTCGTAGGTCACGGAGCAGGTTTGCGCCTTGAAAACCGTATCCCAGGTGGAGATGTCAATCCTTATTTAGCTGTTGCAGGAATTATTGCCGCAGGTTTAGATGGAGTTAATAAGAAGATGAAACTAGAGCCAGCCTTTACTGGAAATGCGTATGTTTCAGATTCTCCCCGTGTACCTTCAACCATGAATGAAGCCCTTGATCTCTGGGAAAAGAGCGCGTGGGTTAAGCAAACTTTCGGCGATGAAGTTCAAGCACACTATGCAAATATGGCTCGCGTTGAAATCTCTGCGTACGCAAAAGCGGTCACAGACTGGGAACTATTCCGTAACTTCGAAAGGTTTTAATAAGTGCCATCTACGTATGACGTAATTAATCCAGCAAATGAAAGCATCGTAGAAACAGTCAATCTTCTAGGATTGGAAGAAACTGATGCTGTCATCGCAAATGCTGCAAAAGCTTTCGAAAGTTGGAAGAACATTGCACCCGGAGAACGTGCACGTCTACTTCGTGCTTTCTCACAAGTCGTTACTGATCATCGCGAAGAGTTAGCTCAACTAGAAATCACAAATTCTGGTCACACCCGAGGCAACGCCTTGTGGGAAGCAGACAACGTCGCTAACACTTTGATGTACTACGCCGCGGCTCCTGAGCGTTTATTTGGTCGACAGATTCCTGTTGCAGGTGGCATCGATGTCACGTTCAAAGAACCTCTCGGCGTTGTCGGTGTGATTGTTCCTTGGAACTTTCCAATGCCAATTGCAGGTTGGGGATTTGCACCGGCACTAGCTGCTGGAAATACTGTTGTCTTAAAGCCCGCCGAGTACACACCGCTTACCGCAATTCGTTTAGGCGAACTCGCATTGAAAGCTGGAATTCCAGAGGGTGTTTTCAATGTCATTCCTGGAAAAGGCAGCATCGTAGGAAATAGATTTGTTACTCATCCACTTGTGAGAAAAGTTGTTTTCACTGGGTCAACAACAGTTGGAAAACAAATCATGGTTGGATGCGCCGATCAAGTGAAGCGATTGACACTCGAACTTGGTGGCAAATCTTCAAATATCATCTTTGCAGATGCAGATATTGCAAAAGCGGCAGCAGGTGCACCAGATGCGGTATTTGATAACGCGGGTCAAGATTGCTGTGCGCGATCCCGAATACTCGTTCAAAAATCTGCCTTTGATTCCTTTATGGAGCACTTCGAAATTGCAGTTAAAAAATTCCGCGTTGAAGATCCAAATCTTGCAACCGCTGACATGGGTCCACTTATTTCAAAGAAGCAATTCGATGTTGTTGAATCATTCCTGGATGAACCAGTTGCATTTAAAGGTTCTGCGCCAAGTGGTCCTGGATATTGGATGGCTCCAACAGTTTTATTGCCTAAAAATACTCAATCTCGTTCATGGAGAGAAGAAATTTTTGGACCTGTTGTATCTGTTATGACATTTGAAGATGAAGCAGAAGCAATCCAGATGGCCAATGACAGCGAATATGGGCTTTCAGGATCTATCTGGACTCGCGATGTCGGACGTGCACTTCGCGTTTCTCGAGGAATTGAAACAGGTGCGCTCTCAGTGAATTCCAACTCATCCGTTCGTTTCTGGACTCCTTTTGGTGGGTTTAAACAATCTGGATTAGGTCGCGAACTTGGACCAGATGCACTCGATTCATTTACTGAAGTAAAGAACGTCTTTATTTCTAACGACTAAAGAACACTTACAGAAAAGGAAGAAACATGTCGCAACGTCTAGAAGGACGCGTAGCAGTAATCACCGGTGCAGGAAGTGGAATCGGTCTAGCCACAGCAAAGCGCTTAGCAAGTGAAGGCGCAAAAATTGTTGCAGTCGACATGAACCCCGAATCTGGTGAAGCTGCAGCGAAAGCAACTGGCGGAATCTTCGTAAAAGCAGATGTAACAAGTGCTGCCGATGTAGAAAAAATGTACAAGGTGGCTTTTGATGCGTATGGTCGAATTGATATTGCTTTTAACAATGCAGGAATTTCACCCCCTGATGATGACTCGATTCTGACCACTGGACTTGATGCGTGGGAAAGAGTTCTTCGCGTTAATACAACGAGTGTTTTCCACTGCTGTAAATATGTAATCCCTTACATGCAAAAGGCTGGAAAAGGTTCAATCATCAACACAGCATCATTTGTTGCAACTATGGGAGCTGCAACATCCCAGATTGCGTACACAGCATCAAAGGGTGGCGTGCTCGCAATGTCACGCGAACTAGGAGTTCAATTCGCTCGCGAAGGTATCCGAGTGAATGCACTATCTCCTGGACCAGTGAACACACCATTGCTGCAAGAACTCTTTGCCAAAGATAAAGAGCGCGCTGCACGTCGCTTAGTTCACATCCCAATGGGTCGCTTTGCTGATGACACCGAAATTGCTGCAGCTGTCGCTTTCCTTGCTAGCGATGATTCATCATTTATTACTGCAGCGAACTTTCTAGTAGATGGTGGAATTTCTGGCGCTTACGTCACTCCACTAGATATGTAGGAAATGATCCAAGAAAACTAGATCCGCTGAGTTGGCGCGGTTGCGATACGGTCAAGAAATTGATCGACTAAATCGTAACCGCGCTGATTTGTTTCATTTTCAATCTCTTTAGTTTTCGCGCGAAGTGCTTTCACGTCAACTCCTTCTGACTCCACTTCGGCACATCCACCTTCCATCTCCAACCACATATCAAGAACGTGTGGATCTATTTCTGGATGAAATTGCAGACCTAAAGTGCGTCCAAATGAAAAAGCTTGCGGACATAAATCATTTTCTGCAATTAGTGTTGCATTCGGTGGAAGAGTGAATCGATCCCAGTGGTATTGAAACCATGGTCCTCGTGGCACTAATGATTCATCTCTGGTCTCCACTTCATACCAACCAAGTTCGGCGCGCGGTGATCTTGAAACGTTTCCACCCAATACGCGAGACATTAGCTGTCCCCCAAAACAAATTCCAAGCACAGGTATACCTGCATTGTGAACTTCTTTCATTTTCTCTAACTCTGGCAACAGCCAATTACCAATAACATCATCTCCGTATGCCGCATATGGTGCGCCCATAACAACTACAACATCGAATGAGAGTAAATCTGGCCAATGCACAGTGACATTAGGATTTTTCTGATGTGCTTCATCAACAATAACAAATCGGGCAATTTCAAAACCACGTACTTTGAATTGATGCCAAATTGGACCACCTTCACTGACGTGATCGTGTTCGATAAAGATTACGCGTTTGCTCATTTTTGAATACGAATTGGCTCTTGTCCACGAGCAATAAGTCGCTCAAAGTGATGTTCACGTTTTTCGTTGAAACGGTCTGACTCTTGTGTTGTTTTCGCCAGGAAAGCAGTCAATTCATCTCTGGCAACTAACCCATCACCGGATAAATCATTTCTTTCAAAAACATTCCATGCGCGAAGCACAGGAGCAATGACTTCTTCCAAATGTTGTTGCATGTCGTAAATGCCTGCAAGGGCAATCTGGACTGCTTTGCGTCCAAAACCAGGCATATTCGCACCAGGCATATCGAAATTGGTAACAACATCTGCGATGGCACGCATTGCAGCATTAGGTTCGAGGTCAAGGGCTGCCTGAAGAGTATTGCGATAGAAAATCATGTGCAGGTTTTCATCGAGCGCAATTCTTTGCATCATGCTCTCTGCAATTGGATCATCGGAAATCTTGCCGGTATTTCGGTGAGAAATTCGAGTGGCTAACTCTTGGAAAGAAACGTATGCGATGGTGTGCAACATGTCATTTTCATAAGGAGTTTGATAACCCAATGACATATGCGCCATACGCAAATCTTCTAGCTCATAAGGATCAACACCACGAGTTGCCATCAAATAATCGCGGATAACAATTGCGTGGCGACCTTCTTCGGCTGTCCATCGCTCAATCCAATTACCCCATGCGCCATCTCGGCCCATAGAGAGTGTGATTTCGGTGTGGTAGCTCGGCAAATTGTCTTCAGTTAACAAATTGAGAATGAGTGAATCTTGCGCAACAGAAGACAATCGCGAATCTTTTGCTTCCCATGCATCACCATTGAGCGGGCCTGCAAAATCTCGGCCTTCACTCCATGGGACGTACTCGTGTGGGTACCAATTTTTCTGAATTGATAAATGTCTCTCAAGTTCTACGGCAACAACTGGCTCGAGGTCACGAATTAAGCGGGATTGGATTTTCGCTGACTCTTCGGACATGCGTAGAAGCCTACGGTAATTTGCCGATTACTGACGAGTTAGAAATTCTTTTCGGCTCGATCTTTTGCAGATTGCGCACGCCATGCGGCGATTTGTGCGTGATTTCCGCTGAGTAAAATTTCGGGCACAACGATATCTCTCCACGTTTGTGGCTTAGTAAAGGATGGATATTCGGCGAATCCATCATGCATATGTGACTCTTCAACGATGGACTCTGGATTTCCAAGAACGCCAGGTAATAAGCGAGTAATTGCTTCGATCATGACCATCGAAGCGACTTCTCCACCACCTAATACATAATCACCAATAGATACTTCATGTACTCGAACATTTTTTGAAGCAAATACGTCTTGGGAATAATACTGACGTACTCGATCATCAATGCCCTCATATCGCCCACATGCAAAAACAAGGTGTGAGCGGTTTGAAAATTCTTCTGCCATTCGTTGATTAAAACGTTTGCCACCGGGAGTCAAAACAATTAGATCTGTATCGTGAATAAGAAGCGAATCAAGCGCTGATCCCCACACTTCAGCCTTCATAACCATTCCGGCACCGCCACCATATGGTGTGTCATCAACACTATGGTGGTTATCAGTTGCATGTGCACGCAAGTCATGCACATTTATTTCTAGTAAGCCCTCATCCTGAGCTTTGCCCAAAAGGGATAACTTAAGTGGAGCTAGATACTCGGGAAATATAGTTACAACATCTAATTTCATTTCAGCTCACCAGTAATCGCGGGAGGAATAACAACAATACGTTTATTTTTTACATCCACCTCTGGTACCAATTGGTGAACAAAGGGAATAAGAGATTCACCTTGTTCAGTTTCTATCGCCAGCAAATCTTGTCCTGGAAGATTTATGACATCAGTTACTTCTCCAAAAACTTCACCGGATTCAAGAACTGTGGTGCAGCCGATGAGTTGTAGGACGTGATATTCATCCGCGTCTTCGTTTGTGGCATTTATGTCCACGTCGCAGTAGAGCATTTCATTTCGAAACTCTTCAATCTGGTTTCGAGTAGTGATGCCCTCAAAACCAAGAAGCAAAATTCCATTGTGAACGCGGCCGGAAACAATGGTGAGATCGCCGTGATTGTCGGTATTTACTTTTGCGCCAACTGCGAAGCGAGAATCTGGATCGTCCGTACGAACTTCTATCGTCGCTTCACCAAGAATCCCGTGGGCACGACCAATGCGGCCCACGAGTAAACGCATAGTCAGATGTTTTTAGCGAGCCTCGTCGGTCTCGATGAGATCGACGCGCACCGTGCGACCAGCAATTGCACCAACAACAGTGCGAAGTGCTTTAGCTGTTCGGCCATTTCGACCGATAACTTTGCCAATGTCTTCCGGATTAACTCTTACTTCAAGGGTAGTTCCACGACGATGTGTTTTTTCCTTAACAACAACATCCTCTGGATTATCGACGATCCCTTTTACGAGATGTTCGAGAGCTTCATCCATCATCGTTATTCGGCAGCCACTTCTGCTGCTGGTACATCAGCAACAACTTCTGCTGCTGGAGTTTCTTCAACTACAACTTCTGCAACAGGTTCAGTAACTTCTGCGACAACTTCTGCTGCTGGAGTTTCTTCTGCAACTGCTTCGTCCGCTGGTGCAGCAACTTCTACTACAACTGGATTGGCCTTTGCGGCTAACTTCTCTTGTGCTTTCTTCTTAAGAGTTGTTGCACCTTCTTTTGGTTCATCCATTGCTTGTTTCACAGCTGCTTCGTAAGCAACACTCTTGTGAGGCTTTGGTGCGGCAACTCGAAGTGTTCCTTCTGTTCCAGGAAGACCTTTGTGTTTTTGCCAATCTCCAGTAACTTTTAAAATTGCCTCTACGGCTGCTGTTGGAAGAGCGCCAGTGCCGAGCCAGTACAGAGCACGATCAGAGTTAACCTCAATCAGTGATGGTTCTTGACCTGGTGCGTAACGACCAATCTCTTCAATGGATAGACCATTGCGAGCTTTGCGTGAATCTGTAACAACAATACGAAAATATGGTGTGCGAATTTTTCCCATGCGCATTAAGCGAATTTTTGTAGCCAAGTAACGTGTGCTCCTGTAAATGTATGCCTTGCCAAAGTAATCGCAGCGGGGTGCGCAATCATTTTGACCAAGCGATGGACTTGGATGTTACGGGGGTAGAGGGCCCCGTCACAGGTGACCAATCTTGCCATCACACGGTCAAGAAGCGAAATTAACGCTTATCCGCGCTCCTCTGCAGCCCTTTTAGCAGGATTTCCTGACTTGGACTTCTTCTTGTGAATAACCGGTTGTTTTGGAGGGCGCATATCTGGCATTCCGCTGGACATTCCTGCAGGAACATTTCCACTTCGCATCGCTTTCATGGCCTTTTGTGCCGCGCTAAATCTTTCGACGAGTGAATTTACTTCTGAAACTGCACGACCGCTACCGAGTGCAATTCGCGAACGTCTGGTTCCATTAAGAACTTTAATATCCCGCCGTTCTTGAGGAGTCATTGATTGCACGATTGCTTTGGTGCGAACAATCTCGCCTTCATCAAAGTTTTCTATTTGCTTTTTCATTGAAGCAGCACCCGGCAACATTGAAAGCAATTTTCCCATTGAACCCATCTTCGCCATTGCTTCAAGCTGTTCTAAGAAATCTTCTAAAGTAAAATCTTCTCCTCGTGCAAACTTTTCTTCAAGCTTTGCACTCGTTTCTGGATTCATCGCTTTCTTTGCTTGTTCAGCCAGAGTTGAAACATCTCCCATGCCAAGGATTCGAGACGCCATTCGATTGGGATAGAAAATATCGAAATCAGATATTTTTTCACCAGTGGAAATAAACATAATTGGACGTTTAATAATCTCAGTTATAGAAAGCGCTGCACCACCGCGAGCATCACCATCTAACTTAGTTAGAACTAGGCCATCAAAACCAACTCCTTCTTCAAAGGCCCTTGCTGTAGTCAGTGCACTTTGGCCAATCATGGCATCAATGACAAAAAGAATTTCGTTTGGGCTGATTTCATTTTTTATCGCAATAGCTTCGTCCATCAGTTCATCGTCAACACCTAGACGACCAGCAGTATCTACGATCACCATGTTGTACATTTTTGATTTTGCGTGGGCAATTCCATCACGTGCAACGTGCACGGCATTTCCAGAACCATTTCCATGCTCTGGTGCAAAAACAGGTATATCAAGCTGCTGGCCCAAAACTTGCAGTTGAGTTACTGCATTTGGTCTTTGTAAATCTGCTGCAACCAGTAATGGTGTATTGCCTTGGTCTTTATAAAATTTTGCCAATTTAGCCGCAAGAGTTGTTTTACCTGCTCCTTGTAAGCCAGCCAACATCACAACCGTTGGCGGATTCTTAGCAATTCGTATACGTCTGGATTCAGATCCAAGAATTGCAGTCAGCTCTAGATTTACAACATCAAATATTGCTTGAGCCTGATTGCTTCCAGCTTGAAGAGTTGGCAAGAGCGTAATTACTTGCGTCTGAATGCGATCTGAAAAGAGATTAACAACTTCTAGAGCAACATCTGCCTCAACGAGTGCACTTCTAATTTCTGCCAAAACCGATTCAATATCTGACGACGAAATCTTTCCTTTCGCACGCAGACCGCCAAAGGTCTTGGCGAATCGAGCCGATAATGCGTCAAACATGGACAGAGCCTACTTCATACAGAATTCGCACCGCTGCGTTAACGCGAGGTTACGAAAATAAGCTCGTAACGAATTTGATGGGGTCAAATTCAACAATATCTTCGACAGTTTCGCCGGTACCAATAAATTTAATTGGAATGTCTAGGGCGTTCTCAATCGCAAGAGCAATTCCTCCTCGGGCACTGCCATCTAATTTAGTGAGAATAATGCCTGTAACATCAACGGCTTCGGCAAAAATTTTTGCCTGTTGCAATCCATTTTGACCAGTCGTAGCATCAATTACCAACAAAACTTCTTGCACAGGCGATGATTTTTCAGCCACCCTTTTAACCTTACCTAGCTCATTCATTAAGTCATTTTTGTTATGAAGGCGTCCGGCGGTATCAATAAAAAGAAATTTGGCCTGGCTTGCAAGAGACTTCTCAATTGCATCAAAAACAACTGATGCGGGATCTGAATTCCCCTTGCCGCTGATAACTTCTATTCCTAAACGTTCTCCCCACGTTTGCAATTGCTCAACAGCTGCTGCACGAAAAGTATCTGCAGCGGCAAGCACGACTGTTCCTTCATCCCGGAATTTATTTGCTAACTTGGCGACCGATGTTGTTTTTCCGCTTCCATTAACTCCAACAATCATGACGACTGTCAAACCTGAATCAGGAAGTAACTCTCGAGATTTTTTCGATAATTGTGAAATTAATACATCTTGCAGAGACTCTTCAGCGCTTTCCGCTTTTACAGTTTGTGCCTGTTCAATAATCGCCCGAGATAAATTTTCTCCCAAATCTGCTGCAATTAGTGCATCGTAAAACTCCTCTAGATCTGCTTTATTGGGAGTCTCTGTTGCTTTGATTTTGGATAAAAATTTAGAAAAAATACCCATGCAAAAAGATTTCTAAACTAGGCATTCTCTGATTCGCGAAGTCGCTGAGAAATAACTTCAGTAACTCCATCTCCGCGCATGGTGACACCGTACAAGGCATCGGCTATTTCCATGGTTCTCTTTTGGTGAGTAATAATAATTAGTTGTGAGCTTTCACGTAACTCCTCGAGTACCCCGAGTAAACGTCCCAGATTTACATCATCCAGTGCTGCTTCAACTTCATCCAATACATAGAACGGACTTGGTCGCGCTTTAAAGATTGCAACCAACATCGCAACCGCTGTAAGGGATTTTTCACCACCTGAGAGCAATGAGAGTCTCTTTACACGCTTTCCAGGCGGACGAGCTTCAACGTCAACACCTGTTGAAAGCAAATCATCGGGGTTAGTAAGAATGAGACGACCATCTCCACCTGGGAATAAACGAGCAAAAATTTCTTCGAAGTGCTTAGCAGTCGCTTCATACGCTTCCATAAAGATTTGCTGAACGCGATCATCAACTTCTTTAATGATGTCCAAAAGATCTTTCTTAGTGTTTTTTAGATCTTCGAGCTGTTCGGCAAGGAATTTCAAGCGTTCTTCAAGAGCGTCATACTCTTCGAGTGCAAGAGGATTAATTTTTCCTAGCAAAGTTAGAGAGCGCTCTGTCGCGGCTAAACGTTTTTCTTGTTGTTCACGGCGATAAGGAATTAATTCCGTTGTGACAATTTCACCTGCTTCATTTTCAAGGAATGTTGGAACATCATTCTGCGGACCATACTCGCTTACCAAAGTTGTTGTATCAACTCCTAATTCTTCGACTGCCTTCAGTTCAAGAGCTTCTATGCGCATTCGCTGTTCTGCGCGAGCTATTTCATCACGATGCACGCTATTTGTTAGCTGCTCTAATTCAGCAGCGAGTTCGCGACCACGAGAACGAATGGTCAAAGTTTCGCCTTCGCGTTGTGCACGCGATTCTTCAAGTCTTGCGCGTTCAGTTGCTGCATTGGCAATTGAACGTTCGATATGAATTAACACTTCATATGCAGATTCTGCAACTGATTGAGAAATAATTGCGCCGCGTGCTCGTGCACTGCGCCTAGACACAGCTCTATCGGATGCATCTCGCTCTGCTTGCGCTGCATCTTCAAGTGCTTTCGCTCGCGCGGATAACGAGTCAACTCTTTCTTCACTTGTTCGCACAGCAAGTCTTGCTTCTACTTCTGTGCTACGTGCCGCAGAAACTTGTGCTCGTAGGACTTCAACTTTGGCATGATCTGGTTCTATTGTTTCGCCCTGCATCGACAGCTGATTCGAAGCAATGTTTAATTCATTCTCGTCCCGCGATTTCGCTGCGCTAGCTTCAGAAATTGATGCATTTAGTCGATCAACTTCTGCGGCAGCAGACTTTGCATTTTGACCAGCCACTGCGAGCTGTTCGGTTAATGCTGCAATACGTGCATCAGATTCATTTAGTTTTGCAAGCGCCTGGTCATGCTCGCTTTGACGCGAGGCGAGTTCATTTGTCGACGTTGAGATTTCAAAGCGAATTCGGTCAGCTTTGTGAGTCACATCTTCTAAGGTGCTCGTCAGTTCCGCTATGAGAGCGCTAATTTCGATCAGTGAGGAAGTAGATTTTGATCCACCGCGAGCACGTGTAGAAGTGATGATGTCGCCATCGCGTGTTACCACCCGAATATTTGGATGATTCCGAAGAACATCTACAGCATCCCGAGCAGAATCAACTACAGCTGTACCGCTAAGTAAAGATGATACGAGCGAAGCGATTGAGCCAGATTGCACATATTTAGTAAGCGAAGTTAAACCAGATGGAATTGAATCTGAACTCCGTGAATTCTCATCATAAACAAGTACATCTGCCTGGCCCAAATTCTCTGACCTCATAGTTGTCAAGGCGCTCACTGCGGAATTCAAATCTTGAACGACGACCGCATCAGCCAATGAGCCGAGAGCTGCTGCAACTGCGCTTTCATATCCCTTTTCAATTGAAATGAGAGAACTGATGCTTCCTAAAATTTTGACTCCACGAGAATTAGCAAGAAGAGCGGTTGCGCCATCATTGCTCTTAGAAGTTACCCGCAGTGCTTCTAGTTTCGCCTCAATCGCATTTTTTTCACGCTCTGTATTTCGTTCGGAATCCATTAGGTCTGAGAGTGATTTTTTGGCAGTATCTAAATTTGATTTAGCTCTTTCAAATTGAGAATCTAAACCTAATTCGCTGGAATCAGCGCTTGCTATTTCTAACTCAAAAGTTGAATATGCGCGAGATGCTTCGTCGGCACGTTCTTGTGCTTCATTGCGAGATTTTTCCAGGCGAGCAACTTCTTCAGCGATTGCTTCTAAGCGAGCTTGCAAAGATTTTATATGTCCTTCTTGTCGAGCGGTGCCTTCACGAGCATCTGCGATCGCGCGCATTGCCGCTGCTACTTTGCCCTCTTCGTTCGTGAGTGAAGTTTCAGCTTGTTGCAATTCAAGGGTTGCATTGGTTAAGGCAGTGTTCGCATTCTCCACAGCCATGCGTAGTTGAGATTCTTCTAATCTCAGCGATTGTGCTTCACGCTCTAGTGCTTCTGGATCACGACCGAGAGTGCGAGCTTCTTCTGCTTCCTCGGCCAAGAAGCGTGAACGTTCCTGAGCAAGGGATGCTGTTCCTCTAAACCGTTCACGTAAAGAATTCAATTGGTAGTAAGTTTCTTGTGCGCTAACAAGTAGTGGCCCATCAACGGCTGCCTGAACATCGAGTGATTCTTCTCGTGATCGAACTTTTTCTAATTCAGAATCAACGATGGCTCGTCTTTCACGTAGAGCGGTTTCATCAGCAACCTCGGCATCTTGAGTCTTTGTCATCGAGATGTAGTCATCGGCGAGTAAACGCAATTTTGCGTCACGTAAATCCGCTTGAATTGTTGCTGCTTTTTTTGCTACTTCAGCCTGTTTGCCAAGTGGGCGCAACTGTCTGCGTAGTTCAACTGTTAGATCTTGAACGCGTGCCAAATTTGCTTGCATAGAATCGAGTTTTCGGAGTGCTTTTTCTTTACGCTTTCTGTGCTTCAGCACGCCCGCAGCTTCTTCAATAAATCCGCGACGTTCATCTGGATTAGCCATCAAGATTGCATCGAGTTGACCTTGGCCAACTATGACGTGCATTTCGCGACCAATACCGGAGTCACTGAGTAGCTCTTGAATATCTAGTAAACGAGAAGCTTCACCATTTATTTGATACTCACTCTGCCCGTTTCTAAAGAGGATGCGAGAAATTGTTACTTCTGAATAGTCGATATTGAGTGCCCCATCGGCGTTATCAATAGTGACAGAAACTTCTGCGCGACCAAGAGGTGCACGCCCACTCGTGCCAGCAAAGATGACATCTTCCATTTTTCCGCCACGAAGAGATTTGGCACCTTGCTCACCCATTACCCATGTAAGGGCGTCAACAACATTTGATTTGCCGGAGCCATTGGGACCGACTACGCAGGTGATACCTGGCTCAAGGCGCAATGTGGTCGCCGAAGCAAAGGACTTAAAGCCCTTAAGCGTTATGCTCTTTAGATACACGCGGTAAACCTACCTTGCGAGCGCATGAATTAGCGAAGTAACACGGGGCCTTAGCCCTTACTTACCTTCATCTACAACTTGAGGTTTGACGTGATCTTTTAATAAGTCATACGCGATTCTGGCTGCAACTTGCTCGGCTTCTCTCTTACTTTTCCCAGTTCCATTAGCAACGCAGGTTCCAGCGACCATTGCGTCTGCGCTAAAACTTTTATCGTGATCAGGCCCAGTTTCGGTGACAATATATTCAGGTGCACCTTTGCCAAGTTGAGCCGTTAACTCTTGTAGCGCTGTCTTTCCATCTAGCCCTGCACCACGCGCCATTGCGTGTGTCAGGGTTGAATCAATTAATTTCTTAACAACTGTTGCGGTAGCGGAAAATCCTGCATGCAGATAAACAGCGCCAATCATTGCTTCTAGGGCATCTGCGAGTAAAGAGTTCTTGTCTCGGCCTCCAGTAACTTCTTCGCCTTTACCCAGGCGTATGAATCTTCCTAGATCTAGTTCTCGAGCAATATCGGCCAGCGCTCTCATATTTACGACTCCAGAACGCAGAGGCGATAGCCTGCTTTCGTCAAAATCAGGGAAGCGCGTATATAGCTCTTCTGTAACAACTAAACCCAAGACAGAATCACCAAGAAATTCCAAACGTTCGTTTGTTTCTTTTGCGCCACTTTCATATGCAAATGAACGATGAGTAAAAGCTAACTCGAGAAGTTTTGGATCAACGTCAACGCCAAGGCGCTGTGTTAATTCAGAGTACAGATCAGACCTCGATAACCTGACGGCGGTTGTAAGTGCCGCACGTTGGGCAAGCAGTGTGTTGCAATTTTGGTTGCTGACATTGTGGGCACGCCGCTAGAGCTGCCGCTGTTGTTTTCCACTGACTACGACGAGAACGAGTCTTTGAGCGCGACATCTTTCGCTTTGGTACTGGCACGGTGGCGTCCTTAATCTCTTCTTAAATCTCATCTGAGATACCACAATCACGTGGAGTGCGGATATGTGGCTAAGTATCCCCTAAAAGGACGAATTCTTAAAATCGACGCAGAAACAGGCTACTTCTCTGGTCCATCTCCAAGTGAGCCAAGGGCTGCCCACCGTGGATCAATCTGTTCATGCGCATGCCCCTCTGGAAGCAATTCCCATTTTTCACCACATTGTTGGCATAAACCTAAACACTGCTCTGAACACAGAGGGTTTATAGGTAGCGCTAAAACAATCGCATCGCGAAGTGGGGTTTCTAAATCCATGTAATCTCCTTGCATCAATAATTCATCATCAACATCTAAATCATCAATCGCATCTTCGCTAGGACGGCGCTTCTTAGATCCCTTCGAACCCTTTTCATGATGAACTTCATAGCGATACAACTCTTGAAAACTTCGGTCGATGTCTATGGCAATGGGGTCTAAGCAGCGGATACATTCGCCCATGGCAGTTGCAGATACATCAGCTGTTGCGAGTATGCCCTCCGTTACAGACTCAAGTTTGAGATCAACTTCAATTACTTCACCTTCAGGAACACTAATTAGCTCCACGCCAAATGGTTCTGTTAGGTCAAAATCAATTGAGTACTCTTTCATTTCACCAGCTCGACGGGGCAATTCGTGGGTATTCACCCGAAATAGGGAGAGATCGCGTGTCATGCTCGTTAAAACTTTATTTATCGTTAGCTAGTTGGGATAAGACATCCTTATCACCGGCACCAGCAAGTCTTTCGCGACCACGAGCAACAGCATCAGATGTTTTGTTTAGAATCACTTCTAGTGTTGCAAGACGTGAATCAATGTACTTTTCCACTTCTTCACGTTCTGCATCCGCTTCAAAGTGAGCATCATCCAAAATATGTTGTGCTTCTTCTCGAGCAGCAGAGACAATGGCAGTCTGTTCGATCATTCGTGATACCTCTTCACGGGCGCTAGCTATTAATGCTTCCGCGCTGGTGCGACCTTCTTCAATGAGTGAGTCACGTGATGACAGTATTTTCCGAGCTGCATCTAAATCATTTGGAAGTGCGGCGCGAGCACCATCTAAGATTTCTAAAATTTCTCCACGATGAAGCACGCATGATGCTGACAAAGGAACTCCGCGAGCCTCTTCAACCATTGCTATAGCCGTTGTTAACTTCTCAATCGAATCCATGGATCACTTCCCTGCTACTCGACGTTTTAGTGCTTCGTTAATACTTGGCGGAACCATAGTGGAGATGTCGCCACCGTAATGCGCTAATTCTTTCACAAGTGAGGATGATAAAAAGGAGTGAATTGGAGATGTCGCCATAAACATCGTTTCGACACCAGAGCCCTGAAGATTTACTTGAGCCATCTGCAATTCATAATCGAAATCGGAAACTGCTCGCAAGCCCTTCACAATGGATTGAACGTCGTTTGATTTGCAGTAATCCACAAGCAAACCGCTCCACGAATCAACTCGAACATTTGGGAATTTTTTTGTTACTTCTGTAATCATTAAAATACGTTCATCAAGGGTGAACAAACTTGATTTAGTGCGATTTTCTAGCACAGCCACAATTACTTCATCGAAGTGATGGACGGCACGTCCAATAATATCCAAGTGCCCATATGTAATCGGATCAAAAGATCCCGGACAAACAGCGCGTCTCATAGGTCAAACGCTAGCAACGATTTCTTTGCTTATCCATTCTTAGCGTAATTTGCGTAATAAATGCTCGCTTGCCCATACACCTTGGTGCGAAAGGGCTCGTAACCTCCAGGCCAATGAGGCTCTGGCGTTTTCGATGCTCGTTCAATTGCGATTACAGCGCCATCTTTAAAGAATTTATTTGTGTGAAGTTTTTGCAAAATTTGAGTTAATTCGTTATCTGCAAAATCATACGGTGGGTCAATATAAACAAAATGATATTGATTCTGCGGTGTACCTTCGACAAATTTTTGAACGGTCATCTGAAATAAATGAAAAATTCCAACAGGTTGTGCCTTTTGAACTAGTGTGGAATTAGTTGAAATAGTTTTCGTGGCGTCGTCATCGCTTTCGACGCAGTGCACAAGCGAAGCCCCACGAGATAGCGCTTCAAGTCCCATTGCCCCAGAACCTGCAAATAGATCCAGGATGTGTAATCCTAGAAAATCTCCAAACTCCGAGGTCAATGTTGAGAAAATTGCTTCACGCGCTCGATCAGATGTGGGTCTAGTTGCACCGGCGACACTAGATAACGAACGCCCCTTTGCAATGCCAGCAATGATTCTCACGATCTTAACCCTTGTCTATAAAGTCAGTAGCTGTATCTGTTTCGAGCAATTTTAGTTCGTCATTCAATAACTGATAGCCAGAGAGTTCTTGATCTTCTTCAATTAATTTTTCAGCGCTGCTGCGAGCACTCTCAATTAATGATTCATCTCGCAATACTCGCAAAAGTCTTAGATGTGAGCGAGTTCCTGATTGGCTGGCGCCTAGAACATCTCCTTCTCTGCGTTGTTCGAGATCTATCTTTGAGAGTTCGAAACCATCAAGCGTTGATGCAACTGCATCGAGTCGAACACGGGCTGGAGTCTCCGGCATTGAATTGGTAACTAACAAACAGAGTCCCGGAGAAGTTCCGCGACCAATGCGTCCGCGTAGCTGATGTAACTGAGAAACTCCGAATCGATCTGCATCCATAATGACCATGACAGTGGCATTGGGAACATCTACTCCAACTTCAATAACAGTTGTTGAAATCAATACATCGATTTCTCCGGCAGAAAATGCTGACATGGTCGAATCTTTCACGTCCGTAGAAAGGCGACCATGCAACGGAGCGACACGTAATCCTGAAAAAGGTCCACTATGAAGCATTGGTCCTAATTCTTCTACGCTAGCGATGCTCTGTGATTCAGTTCCAAATAAGAAATCCATGTCAGCATCGTCATTATTTGTAGCACTAATTCGAGGTGCAACGACATATGCCTGATGTCCCTGTGCTACTTCTTCAGCAATCCTCTGCCAGGCTCGCTCTAGATGTGCCGGTTTTTCTTGTGCGGCAATTACATGCGTTGTAATTGGTTGGCGGCCTAATGGCAACTCTCTTAGTGTTGAAACATCTAGATCTCCAAAAACCGTCATTGCAACAGTTCGTGGAATCGGTGTTGCTGTCATTACTAATAAGTGCGCAGGTGTGTGTGCTTTGTTTTTGAGTGCATCTCTTTGCTCAACACCAAATCTGTGTTGTTCGTCAACAACAATTAGTCCAAGATCATTAAAGACTACCGACTCTCCCAATAGCGCATGTGTTCCGATGACAATTCCAGCAGCACCACTGGCAGCTAAAGCAAGTGCATCTTTTCGTGCCGCTGTGCTCTGCGAACCGGTGATCAAAGTTACTTGTGTGGCTTTTTCATCTCCACCTAACATTCCACCATGTGCTAAATCGCCTAACAATTTTGTAATTGTGCGCAAGTGTTGAGCCGCTAAAACCTCGGTGGGTGCAAGCAGCGCCGCTTGTCCCCCGTTATCTATAACCGTCAGCATCGCGCGCAAAGCAACAATTGTTTTACCAGATCCCACTTCACCTTGAAGCAATCGATGCATCGGATGAGATTGACTCAAATCAGATTCAATTTCTGCGCTCACTTCTTTTTGACCCGCAGTTAATTCAAATGGCAATGATTTGTCGAAAGCATCCAAAAGCCCTCCGGCAATTCGTTTTCTAGCAATTGCATCTAAAGAGCGCAGCGCTGCTTTTCGCTTGGCGAGCAATAATTGCAATAGAAATGCTTCATCAAAAGTTAAACGTTCGCGAGCAATCTCAGCATGATCTAAATCCGCGGGCTTATGTAATTGAACTAACCCTTGATGCAACGTCGGATAACCATGTTTTTCGCGTATCTGATCAGGTAGGTAATCTGGAATTTCATCCAGCCCTTGAATTGCTAAATCGATGCACTGAGCAATCTTCCAAGAGGCCATCTTTGCCGCCGCTGGATATACGGGCAAAAACTTTCCTGCGAATTCATCGACCGCACTTTCAACATCATTTCCATCTGGGATCAATTCATAATCTGGATGCGCTAACTGCCGCTTGCCCTTAAAAATGCCAACTTTACCTGCAAATAAACCTTGGCGCCCCACTCGCAAATCTTTTTCGCGCCACGCTTGATTAAAAAACGTAAGTGAGAGTTTGGCTTTGCCGTCAGTGACAATTACTTCAAAAATACTTCCCTTGCGACCATGTAGCGGTCGGTTTGATGCGCTAAAAACTTCGGCGAGAATTGTTACTTCATCACCTTCTTGCAGAGTTGAAATGTCGGTTAATTCACCTCGTACTGCATACCTTCGGGGATAATGGCGAAGTAAATCTCCGACAGTTCTGATTCCAAAAGTTGTATCTAACACTTTCGAGGTGCGGTCCCCTAGAACGCTACTGACTTTGCTTTCAAGGGTTGCCATGGCGACATTCTCCACTGTTGAACCCAAATGAGCGTGGATTGGCGTGAAGGTATGGGCTCGCGCTAATCTTGCGCCCTGTAATTACGTATGAAGGAGTTCGGCAAATGGCTGCAACATGTGACGTCTGTAAAAAGGGTCCAAGCTTTGGAAATAACGTTTCTCACTCTCAAGTGAAGACTCGTCGTCGCTGGAATCCAAACATTCAACGTGTTCGCACAATTGTTGGTGGAACACCTAAGCGTCAAAACGTATGTACTTCATGCCTTAAGGCTGGAAAAGTAACTCGCTAATTACCTTTAAATCAATTGAACTTAATTGAAATGGCGCCAGGTATCTGGCGCTTTTTTCATATCTAAAACATTTAGGCCATTACCTTCGAGAACTCTTCCAATGCATATTCCGGGAAGATTAACTCCCGTTGCTAAGAGCACGTGATCTTCTCCGCCAGCCAAGGCTAGATCCCACACGTCACAACCAATCGCGTGTGCAACGGATGCAAGATCTGCAAATCCTTCAGCTTTTTCAAACATCTTTGTATCGATTTCAAATCGAACGTGCGATGCTCGACTCATTTGCTCGGCCTGTTCTAGAAAGGAGTCACTTATGTCACACAGTGAGTGCGCACTCTTAAAGCCTCGCATCAAGGACGGTTCCAATACAGGAGATTTAAATTGAGCAAGGGCGCGATCAAATAATTTTGATTCAGCAAGATTCTTAGAGAGCACTTCATAACCTGCGCGCGACCAGCCAGGCAACGCGGAAACATATATTGAATCACCAATTCGAGCACCGCTACGCGTAATGTGTAATCGCGAAGAACCAATTGCACTTATTGAAATCATGATCTGTTCGGCTCGAGACAAATCTCCGCCTACAACCACTGCGCCAGATTTCGCTGCAGTATCGGCAATTCCTTGGGCCAAATCCTTGATCCAGGAAAGTTCTTCATTGCCGGTCAGAGTGAGTGCGACAACCAAATAACGTGGTTCTGCACCCATCGCATAAACATCTGCAAGATTAGCAACGGTAATTTTGGTACCAATTTCATAAGCTGTAGACCATTCACGTTTGAAATGTACATTTTCAATCGCCATATCTGTGGTTATCACTGAGTGCTGATCAGTAGCAACAACAGCTGCATCATCGCCAATTCCGATGATTACGTGTGGATTGCTCTTAGAAGATTTCGAAAAAATAGAGGTGACCTCAGAAATTACCTGAGCCTCATTGAATTTCATGGTTTAAGAATACTCATTGCCGCACTGGGTTCCGATGGGATAAGTTAATCCCACAATCGCAAAAGGAGTCGTCCATGTCAGTTCAGGCATATATTTTGATTCAAACTGAAGTTGGAAAAGCATCCAGTGTTGCAACCGCCATTTCAGCAATACCTGGAGTGACTTTAGCCGAAGGCGTTACTGGTCCTTACGATGTAATCATGCGCGCAGAAGCTCCTAGCATGGAAGATTTCGGTCGAATGATTTTGTCTAAAGTTCAGGGTGTCTCAGGAATAACGAGAACATTGACCTGCCCAGTTACATACTAGTTTTCTAGAACTCCATTAGTTCTTAGAAGAGCAGTCTTAATAAGTTCTTCGATGATGCTTTCATAATTTTTTCCAGTTGCTGCCCACATCTGTGGAAAGACAGAAGTGGCAGTAAATCCAGGCATTGTGTTGAGTTCATTGATCAAAATTTCACCGGTCGTGGCGTAGAAGAAATCCACCCGGGCCAATCCCGAGCAACCAAGTGCTTTAAATGCCTGAATCGCTTTTTTACGTATCTCTTCTGCAACATCACTCGGGATTAAAGCCGGCAACTCAATTTTTGTTGCACCATCTAGATACTTGGCCTCGAAGTCATAAAACTCAAATTTCGGATCAATTGAAATCGAACCGACGATTGATGCTTCCGGAGAGCCATTTATTTCAAGAACGGCGCACTCAACTTCTAGACCATGTATAGCTTTTTCAACTAGAGCCTTGGTATCGAAATTGTGAGCTATTTCAATTGCAGCTGCGAATTCTTTTGCTGATTTAACTTTGGTTGTCCCACGGCTAGATCCGCCGCGGGCAGGTTTTACAAAGAGCGGATAACCTACATCGTCAGCACTCTTTTCAAATTCTGCACGTTGAGATTTCCACTCACTCTTCTTGACTACAAAACCTGGGACAACAGCCATGTCATGAGAAGCAAAAATTGGTTTGGCAAAAGATTTGTCCATCGCAACCGCACTAGCGAGAACACCGCTACCAACATAGGCAATATTGGCCAGCTCGCAGAATCCTTGAATGGTTCCATCTTCGCCGTAGGGCCCATGCAGTAGTGGAAAAATTACATCCACATTCAATTTTTTGTTATCAATCTTGAGTCCATGTAAGTCTGCAACAATTTCGGCGGCTTCTTCGGGAACTTCAGGCAATACTCCCCCGCGTATTTCTAACGCAAAATCTTCGGGAACATGAACCCATTTACCATTGCGAGTAATTCCGATAAGAATCGGCTCATACTTTGCCTTGTCGAGAGCCGCCAGTACTCCACCAGCTGATACACACGAAATTTCATGTTCGCTGGATCGGCCACCAAAAATTATTGCGATTACTTTCTTGCTCATCGAATAAAGTTCTCTGCTTTTGTTGTTATCTCCATAAGGCGCTCAAGTGCTTGTGTTGGAGTAATGGTTCCTGCTACAACATCGGCAACAGCTTCAATAACTGGCACTTCAACTCCAACTCTGTGCGCTATTTCAACAACGGCACTCGATGAGGCTACGCCTTCTACCGTTTTAGCCACATGGACTCGTGCATCTTTCATTGAACCTGTGCGTCCAAGGACTTCGCCAAATGTTCTGTTTCGCGATAAGGCAGAACCGCAACTTGCTACCAAATCCCCCATTCCTGCTAATCCCGCAGCACTGAGCGGATCCGCTCCATGAGCTGCTGCGATGCGGGCAACTTCATTGAGACCACGAGTAATCAACATTGCTTGGGTGTTTTCACCAAATCCCATACCGATTGACATGCCCACTGCCAATGCAATGATGCTCTTTATTGCGCCAGCAAATTCACATCCAACAACATCTGTAGATACATAAACACGGTAATACGAAGTTGCAAAGAGTTCTTGTACTTGCGCAGCAATTTCAGAAGTTGGCGCTGCGGCTACAGCACCAGCCGGTTGACGCAAAATTAATTCATCAGCCAAATTAGGACCAGTAATTATTGCTAATTTACGTGCACCTAAAACCTCATGGATGACTTCGGTCATGCGCAATTGCGATGAAAGTTCGATGCCCTTGAGCGTGCTGATGATAAGCGCGTCTGGATCAAAGTAGTTTTTCCATTCGATAAGCGCCGCGCGCAAACTTTGGGCAGGAATAGCCAAGACAATAATTGATGAGTGAGCAAACGCGCGTTCAAGATCATCTGTCGCTGATAATTCAGTCGGCAAGATATGTCCGCCAATGTATTTCTTATTTGTATGCGAGTGATTTATCTCTGAAATTATTTCTGGGTTGCGACCCCACATCAATACATCGTGTCCAGAATCTGTAAGTACTTGCGCCATGGTTGTTCCCCATGCACCTGCGCCCAAAACCGTAACTTTTTTCATGTCCGTTTTTTCTTAAAGTTTCCAGTTCGAGGTAACCCCGAAGTATGCGGATCAAAAACTTGTGCAGGTCTTTTTTCACTGCGAATATCTTCGAGCATTGAGGTTAATTCTCCCATGATGTGAGCTGTTGCTTGTACAAGTGCATCTGAATCGTCTTGCCGTCCCTGCCACGCGGACATGTCAATCGGTTTGCCCGCGCGTAGAGTTATTCTCGATCGTGGCCAGATTCGTGGTTTTTTACAATACGGCGGCAACACATCTGCAATTCCCCATGCGGCTACAGGGATAATTGGCAGTCCAGTAATTATGGCGAGTCGTGCGGCACCTGTTTTGGCAACCATTGGCCACAACTTTTCATCTCTGGTTAATGTGCCTTCTGGATAAATACCAATTAAGTGTCCTGCCTTAAGTGCGGCGACTGCGTGATCTAACGCTTTACTTGCATGAGTGCTTTCACGGTCGACGGGAATTTGTCCCGCAGCGAGAAGTATCCGGCCAATGATTGGAACGTCGAAGACCGAACGCTTTCCGATAAAACGTGGCGCACGTCCATTTTTGTAAAGAAATTGTGCAAAAAAAAGAACATCTGCATAAGAGAGATGGTTACTGATAACGATTGCAGGTCCAGATTGTGGAATATTTTCAACGCCTTGCCACGTTCTTTTAGTAACAGAATTAAGGATCGGAATGATTAGTCGCGCACATAATTCAAGTGCCCGGTTGGTCCCAAGCGGACTACCTGTTGGTTCAGCGTAGATAATCTGTTCGCTATGCATAGGCACTAATCTAATAGCAAAAACGCGGACCCACTATGTTAGTGAGCCCGCGCTTTCGGTAAAGAGTCGATTAACGACGCTTAGTCGCCTTCTTTGCACTCTTTTTTGCTACGCGCTTAACGTTCTTCTTTGGAGCAGCTTTCTTTGCTGATTTCTTGGCTGCCTTCTTTGGTGCTGCCTTCTTTGGAGCAGCTTTCGCTACTGCCTTTGGCTCGATTTTTGGAGCTGGTCCAAGTTTACGTTCGCCAGAAATAACTTCCTTTAGTCCCTTTGCAGGAAGGAAGCGAGCCTTCTTCGAAGCCTTAATTTTGATCGTTTCGCCAGTAAATGGGTTACGTCCCATGCGAGCCTTGCGATCAACCTTCTTAAACTTTCCAAAATCATTGATCATGACATCCTCGCCACGTGACATCGCACGAACGATTGTGTCAAAAACAACGTCTACAGCGTGAGCTGCATCCTTCTTGCTGTCGTTGAAGTGTGGGGCCAACGCGGCAATGAATTGTGCCTTATTCATCAAATTCCCCTTAGATTTAAGCTTAAAAGTTAAGCCATTGCTTAACGCCTACAAAACTTAACTCCCAAGTAGGGGTGAGTCCAACATGTAATGAGGTGTGTCGCATTATTTTATTTTTTTAAATCATCAAAAAATCCACTTTTTATGCGTAAAAATCTCTAAAGTTTTGGTTGAGGGTTTCAATTCAATGACTCACCCTCGCGAAAAATAAGCGTAAAAAGCTACTTTTTCGTAAGTTATTTTAGAACTGGAATTGTTTTGGGTTTGTACTCTTTACGATTTTTTTCAAAATCATCGATGGAATCAATTTGTTTCAACGTTAATCCGATGTCATCCAAACCTTCCATTAAGCGCCAACGTGTGTAGTCATCGATGGCAAATTCTAAAAGAGTTGAATTGTAAGAAACGGTGCGAGTTTCGAGATCTACGGTGATTGGCGTATCAGGCTTACTCTCAATTGCACTCCACATCGCCTCAACATCTTCTTGCGGAATAATGATTGTAAGTAAACCGCCCTTGAGTGAGTTGCCACGAAAAATATCGGCAAAACGAGAGGAGATGACTACTTTGAAGCCGTAATTTTGAAGCGCCCACACTGCGTGTTCACGCGATGAACCAGTTCCAAAGTCAGCGCCCGCAACCAACACCGTGGCTTTTTTAAACGCTTCTTGATTTAAAACAAAATCGGGATCACTTCTCCATGCGGCAAAGAGACCATCTTCGAATCCGCTTCGGGTTACTCGCTTGAGATACACCGCTGGAATAATTTGATCTGTATCAACATTGCTGCGACGAAGTGGAACTCCAGTACCTATGTGTTTAATAAATTTTTCCATTATTGACCCCCTATAAATCCGCTGGTGACGAGAGAGTTCCTCGCAGGGCAGTAGCTGCTGCAACCAGTGGGCTGACCAGGTGCGTGCGTCCACCCTTGCCTTGTCGTCCTTCGAAGTTTCTATTCGACGTTGATGCGCTGCGTTCGCCAACGGCAAGTTGATCTGGATTCATACCTAAGCACATTGAGCATCCGGCATTGCGCCATTCTGCGCCAGCGTCAATAAAGACTTTATCTAAACCTTCAGACTCTGCTTGTAGACGAACTCGAGCAGAGCCGGGAACCACGAGCATACGAAGTGATGAAGCGATTTTCTTGCCTTTTAGAATATCGGCAGCGGATCGCAGATCTTCAATTCGACCATTCGTGCAAGAGCCCAAGAAAACAGTGTCTATGGCTATTTTCTTAAGTGGGGTTCCAGCAGTTAAGCCCATGTACGTCAATGCTCGTTCTGCTGCTCCTCGTTCTTCGGCATCTGTAATTTCTGCAGGATTTGGAACGGATGCATTAAGTGGCAATCCTTGTCCTGGGTTTGTGCCCCATGTGACAAAAGGTTCAAGTTCCTCTGCATTGAGGTTGATTTCAACATCAAATTTCGCCTCTGAATCACTGTAAAGCGTGCTCCAGTATTGCACCGCTGCCTCAAAATCTTTAGGTGCATGCGGTTTGCCCTTAATATATTCAAAGGTTTTTTCATCCGGAGCAATTAGTCCTGCACGAGCTCCCGCTTCAATTGACATATTGCATACCGTCATTCGAGCTTCCATTGAGAGTGCGCGAATCGCAGAGCCACGATATTCAAGGACGTAACCTTGACCACCACCGGTTCCGATTTTTGCAATGATTGCCAAAATAATGTCTTTTGAAGTTACTCCTGCTTTAAGTGTTCCTTCCACATTGATTGCCATTGTTTTAGGACGAATCAATGGAAGTGTCTGTGTGGCTAAGACATGTTCGACTTCGCTAGTACCAATACCAAAAGCTAGTGCGCCGAATGCGCCATGAGTTGAGGTGTGTGAGTCACCGCATACAATTGTCATGCCTGGTTGAGTCAATCCAAGTTGCGGGCCAACCACATGAACGATTCCTTGTTCAGCATCTCCTAATGAGTGAATGCGAACACCAAACTCTTTGCAATTTGCGCGCAACGTATCAACCTGCAATTTGGATACTGGGTCTGCAATGGGTTTATCAATATTTAACGTTGGAACGTTGTGATCTTCTGTGGCAATTGTCAGATCTGGTCTACGCACTTCACGATTGCTTAATCTCAGTCCATCAAATGCCTGTGGGCTAGTTACTTCATGAATCAGATGAAGATCGATGTACAAAAGATCAGGTTCGCCATCTGCGCGACGAACAATGTGTTCGTCCCAAATTTTTTCGGCTAACGTCTTTGGCATCCGAAGCTCCTTGTGGACATCTCATTTATTGAGATGCTAATATCGTATCGTGGATAGAGATAATAGCGGAGTCGGTGTTTTAGACAAAGCCGTATCTATTTTGACGACGCTGGAATCAGGACCGCACTCCCTCGCAGAATTAGTGGCAGTCACCGGAATTGCGCGCCCTACAGCGCATCGTTTAGCGGTGGCACTGGAACACCATCGAATGGTTTCCAGAGATTTAACTGGACGATTTATTCTAGGAAAACGTTCTGGTGAATTAGCCAGCGCCGCTGGAGAAGATCGATTGATTGCAGTTGCAGCTCCCGCACTTGCCGCTCTCCGAGATGCAACAGGTGAAAGCGCACAGCTCTACAGACGCCAAGGTGATGTTCGAATTTGCGTTGCCGTAGCAGAACGTTTGTCAGGACTTCGCGACAGTGTTCCAGTTGGTTCATCACTGACGATGCAAGCAGGATCTGCTGCGCAAATTTTGATGGCCTGGGAAGACTCAGAAAAAATTCATCGTGGACTTATGAATGCGCGATTTACAGCTGCACAATTAGCGGCTGATCGACGTCGTGGATGGGCGCAATCTATTGGAGAACGCGAAGCCGGAGTCGCCTCAGTTTCAGCACCGGTTCGTGGACCAAATGGAAAAGTAATCGCTGCCGTGAGTATTAGTGGGCCCATAGAACGTCTCGGTCGTCAACCAGGACGCGTTCATGCCGCAGCTGTTGTTGCTACTGCTGCTCGTTTAACTGAGCACTTATCCAAAAAGGCTAATTGAGTAAATCTAATTCACGCATTACTCGTGAAATTGTTGGGTAACCGAATCCTTTACGTGCCAACAAAGATTCAATTCTGCGAATCTGTACTTCTGGTTCGAGGCGCGACATCGTCGACAGCTTGCGCATCCCAAGTTCGAAAGCAGTGCGATATTCGCTCTCATCAGAGATGCATTCCAGAGCTAAATCAATACTCTCTTGGTCGACCCCGCGTTGTCGCAGCTCGCCGGCAATAATTCTCTTGGAGAGTTTCTTAGAACGCGTACGCGAGTCAGTCCATTGCTGGGCGAACTCTTGATCATTGAGTAATCCGGATTCGGTTAATTTATAGATAGTGGCCTGTGCAACTTCATCTTCAACGCCGCGCTTTTTAAGGTGAGCGAGAAGCTCGCCCTTACTCTTAGCCCTAGTAACAAGTGCATTGAGTGCAATTGTGTGAGCTACGGAATAAGGGTCAGAGCCTTCGCCTCTTTCAACTTTTACAAAATCAAGGCTAATTAGAAATCAACCTCAGCGGCTGCTTCATCAATTTCAGCAACTAGTGCTGGATCGACTTCTACAGGTGTAGCAAAGTGAGCACGAATCTTGGTTTCGATTTCATTTGCGAGATCTGGATTATCAATAAGGAATGCACGGGAGTTTTCCTTACCTTGTCCTAATTGATCTGCTTCATATGTGTACCAAGCTCCAGATTTCTTGACGATGCCGATTTCAACACCGAGATCGATAAGGGAACCCTCACGTGAAATACCAGTTCCATAAATAATATCGAACTCTGCTTGCTTAAATGGTGGAGCCATCTTGTTCTTAACAACCTTCACGCGAGTGCGGTTACCGACTGCGTCTTGGCCATCTTTAAGTGTTTCGATGCGACGGATGTCTAAACGAACCGATGCGTAGAACTTAAGTGCTTTACCGCCAGTGGTTGTCTCAGGAGAACCAAAGAAAACACCAATTTTATCGCGTAGCTGGTTAATGAAAATAGCTGTGGTCTTTGATTGATGAAGCGCACCAGTAATTTTGCGCAGCGCCTGTGACATTAAACGCGCTTGAAGACCCATATGTGAGTCTCCCATTTCGCCTTCAATTTCAGCGCGTGGAACGAGTGCTGCAACTGAGTCAACAACAACTAGATCAAGTGCGCCAGAGCGAACGAGCATGTCCATGATTTCTAGTGCTTGCTCACCAGTATCTGGCTGTGAAACCAAAAGCGCATCAATATCAACGCCGAGTTTCTTTGCGTACTCAGAGTCGAATGCATGTTCTGCGTCGATGAATGCACAGATGCCACCAGCTTTTTGTGCATTGGCAATTGCGTGCAATGTAAGCGTTGTCTTGCCTGAGGATTCAGGTCCGTAGATTTCTACAACGCGACCACGTGGAAGACCGCCAATTCCAAGTGCGATATCGAGCCCGATAGAACCAGTTGGAATAACTTCAACAACTTGATTCTGTCGCTCTGACATCTTCATAACCGAACCCTTGCCAAACTGACGTTCAATCTGGGCAAGGGCTGTGTCTAGGGCTTTGGAACGATCTGATTGTGCTTTTTCTGTAGCTTTGTCATTACTTTTTTCAGTAGCCACTTCTTTCCTTTCGATG
>Ga0114967_10000430_pt1 | contig 35586 bp, 25 predicted proteins | sample M_130628_MF_Meta_FD_92639 | JGI IMG/M metagenome (GOLD analysis project Ga0114967, IMG submission 92639) | Freshwater microbial communities from Lake Montjoie, Canada to study carbon cycling - M_130628_MF_MetaG | ecosystem: Environmental > Aquatic > Freshwater > Lake | place: Lake Montjoie...
CAGGGCGCCTGCCCCATCTGAGGTCTGCGAACTATTGCCTGCGGTCACGCTGCCTCTGGCGGCAAACACTGCGCGTAACTTTGCTAAACCCTCAAGGGACGTATCAGCGCGCGGGCCTTCGTCCTGGGTAAACGGCTGCCAAGATACATCGACCTCGCCAAGTGCGAGATTCATTTTGCGTTGTGCAACTTGCACCGCAAAGGTCTCAGCGCTGAACTCGCCGGCCGCTTGCGCCGCCAAGGCTTTTTGATGCGAAGCGAGTGCAAAAGCATCTTGCGCCTCGCGACTGACTTTCCATTGCTGGGCCACTTTTTCGGCGGTTAAGCCCATACCGTACGCAATGCCAATGTTTTCATCTTTGAAGATATCAGGAGATAAAGACGGGGTATTGCCACTCATGGGCACCATGCTCATCGATTCGACCCCACCCGCAATCATGATATCTGCCTCGCCGACACGGATCCGATCGGCAGCCATTGCAATCGCATTGAGCCCCGAAGAACAAAACCGATTGATCGTGATACCGCCCACGGTATTAGGCAACCCTGCCAAAAGCAGTGCGATGCGTGCAACGTTTAAGCCTTGCTGCGCCTCAGGCATGGCGCAACCAACGATCACATCTTCGATAGCTGTTGGATCTAAGCTTGGCACCTGTGACAACAGATGTTTAAGTGTTTGGGCAAACAGGTCATCAGGCCGCGTGGTACGCAACGCGCCGCGCCCAGACTTGCCAACCGGGGCGCGGGTTGCCGCGACAATATAGGCATCTTGAAGAGCTTTCATAAATAGCATCCTTTCTCGAATATTTCAGGCCTTGGCCGAACATCTGCTGTTGCAACTGTGACGGCACCTAGGTCAGTGACTATTGTTTACTAATTGCGCACAGGTTTGCCGTCTTGCAGCAGGCCCATCACGCGCTCGATTGATTTTGGATGTGCGATCAGTTCGATGAACGCTTTGCGTTCAATCTTAAGCAACCACTCTTCAGTCACTAGTGTGCCCGCCTCAACATCGCCACCCGTGATGATGTCGATGATTTTTTTTGCAATGAAACAATCATGCTCTGAAATAAATCCGCCATCGCGCATGTTGACTAACTGCCCCATCACGGTCGCGGCCACTGACCGACCCGCCACGGCGATCGGAGCTTGAACGGGGGGTCGGTAGCCTGCGTAGTGCATGGCCTTGACTTGCGCCTGAGCCTGCGCCAACAACTCGTACACATTGGCCACGATAATGTCCTCTGGCCTGAGGTAATCCATCTTCAAGGCCTCATGCGCCGAGCCAGAGACTTTTGCCATCGCCGCATTTTCAAACGAAGCGGTAATGACATTCAAAAAGTTTGCTGCTTGGGGCGCCTGCCCGATTTTTTCAACACTACGCGCAGCCCTGATCGCAGCTTCTTTCAGACCGCCACCGGCGGGCAGTAACCCCACACCAATTTCTACGAGCCCAATGTAACTCTCGATCGTGGCAACACGTCTTGCTGCTTGCAATACCAACTCGCAGCCGCCCCCCAGTGCAATCCCAGATACTGCGCAAACCACGGGCACTTGCGCATACTTCACGCGCATCATCGTGTCTTGAAACAATTGAACAAAAGGCTCGACCCCTTGCGGACCACCTTTCATCACCAGCGGCATGGCCGCCTCTAAATTGGCCCCAGCCGAAAATGGGCCGCCGGGTACGCCCGACTGCAGCGAGCTGGTCTGCCAGATGACGACGCCAGCGTATTGATTTTCAGCCAGATCAATAGCTTGCTGAATCCCGTTCAAAACGTCTGAACTGAAGGTGTTCATTTTTGAGCGAAACGACACCACCAACACCTCAGGTTGCGCGGCATCGACCCAAGCACGCAAGTCAGTATTTTCAAAAATAGTTTGACCTGCTTTGCGTGGATCGGGCGAACCGTCTCCTAGCAAGGAGGCTCTGAACACTTGTTTTTGATAGACCGGCAAGTTTGAGCGCGGCAAATAGGTTTTTTGTTCTGCCGACCACGAACCCTCTGGGGTATGAACGGCTTGGCGCTGCGCCACCGGACCTGCAAAGACCCACTCTGGCAACGGGGCTTGACTCAAGGCCTTGCCTTGTTCGATGTCTTCTTTGACCCACTGCGCGACTTGCGACCAGCCGGCACCTTGCCAGTCTTCAAACGGACCGCGCTCCCAGCCATAACCCCAACGCATCGCAAAATCAATTTCGCGCGCTGAATCGGCGATGGACTCTAGATGCACCGCGATATAGTGGAAAATATCGCGAAAAATAGCCCATAAAAACTGCGCCTGCGGGTCATCGGTTTCGCGTAACAAGGCGAAACGCTCTGCTACCGGTTTTTTGAGTATGCGATCTACGATTGGGGCAATCGTTGCGGTAGACAGCTCATACTCTTTGGTAACTGGATTCAGCACCAACACCGCTTTGCCCTCTTTTTTAAAGAAACCCGCCTTGGTCTTTTGACCTAAGCGGCCTAACGAAATTAAAGACGCAAGAACGTCGGGCACCTTAAACAACGCAGCAAAAGGATCTTGCTTCAGGCCATTTTCCATGGTGCGAATCACATTGGCCAAGGTATCTAGCCCGACCACATCGCTGGTGCGAAAGGTGGCTGACTTGGCGCGGCCAAGCTTGCTGCCCGTCAGCGCATCCACCACATCAAAACCTAACTTGTATTTTTCTGCCTCGGCAAAGACGGCCAGGATCGCAAACACACCGACGCGATTGCCAACAAAATTAGGAGTATCTTTCGCACGCACGACCCCCTTGCCCATGGTCGACGTCATAAAGGTTTCGAGCTGATCCAGAATCAAAGGATCGGTCGCCGGCAAGGGGATTAACTCAAGCAAGTGCATGTAACGCGGCGGATTAAAAAAATGCACGCCGCAAAAGCGCTTTTTCAAGTCACCTGAAAAGCCCGCCGACAATTCAGTAATGGATAAACCTGAGGTATTGGTTGCAAAAATCGTATGCGCGGCAAGGTGTGGCGCCACCTTTTCATACAGCGCGTGCTTCCAGTCTAAGCGCTCGGCGATGGCCTCAATCACCAAATCGCACTCGACTAAACGCGCGAGGTCATCTTCGTAATTAGCAGCCTGAATCAAATCAGCGTTACCAGAAACGGTCAGAGGCGCTGGGCTTAATTTTTTTAAATTGTCGATCGCCTTAAGCGCAATCGCATTGTTGTGTTGCGGCTTGCCCTCTTTTGTCAAAGGGGCTGCCAAATCAAACAAAATCACAGGCACGCCCACATTGACACAATGGGCGGCGATTTGCGCCCCCATGACCCCGGCGCCTAAAACTGCCACTTTACGTATTGGTCGATTCACTTGCATGGATAACATCCTTTTTGCTGCACGAGTGTATTAAGTTCAAGGGCTCATCACTGCAATGTCCCGGCTGAGCTCCGTCGTTTAGATAGATCAAATGTACTAATTCATGACATTGACTTGGTTAAAACAGCGCGGCATCCAGGCTCATCAGCGTTGCCTCACCCGAACGCGCCAACTGCGCTTGATAGGCAGCTTCGGGCAGCAACCGCGCAAAATAAAAACGTGCTGTCGCTAACTTAGCCTCATAAAACGTATCCCCACTTTTTTTGTTTGCAAGCGCTACTTTCGCCATACGTGCAAACAAATAGGCGTAAACAAGATGACCCAAGACGCGCAAATACGGCACCGCAGCGGCACCGACTTCGTTATGGTTAAACATCGCCTTGACACCAATTTCTTTGGTTAACTTTTCGGCTTGCTTGGCCAACTCTGCGAGCGGATCGATGAACTCTGCCATCTCTTTGCGTACGCCTTCAGCTTCTATAAAAGCCTCAATCATTTTGCCAAATTTTTTGAGCTTCACTCCCACATCCGACAAGACCTTGCGACCTAACAAATCGAGTGACTGAATGGTGTTGGTACCTTCGTAAATCATGTTGATACGCGAGTCGCGCACAAATTGTTCCATCCCCCAGTCGGCGATATAGCCGTGCCCACCAAACACTTGCAAGCCCTCGTTGGTGGCTTCAAAGGCATTGTCGGTGATAAAGGCCTTGACGATTGGGGTCAACAAAGTCACTAAGTCGCCGTGAGCCGCGCGCTCGTCTGAATCGGGATGGTTTTGCTCGATATCAATCATCAAGGCAATCCAATAGGCAAAGGCCCGTGCGCCCTCGGCATAGGCGCGCTGCGTCAAGAGCATTCGACGTACATCTGGATGCACAATGATTGGGTCTGCCACTTTATCGGGGGCCTGGGCACCTTTCAGACTACGCATTTGCAAACGCTCTTTTGCATAAGCGGCTGAGTTTTGGTACGCAACCTCTGTTAAGCCAACGCTTTGCATACCGACACCAAGGCGCGCAGCGTTCATCATGATGAACATCGCACGCAAGCCCTTGTGCGGCTCACCAACCAAGGTGCCAAGCGCGCCGTCAAAGTTCATGACGCAAGTCGCGTTACCGTGGATACCCATTTTGTCTTCAAGCGATCCGCAGCTCAGTGTGTTTTTATTTTTGTTATGGATCTCGCCAGCGGCGTTAGGCAGATACTTTGGCACCACAAACAGCGAAATTCCTTTGGTGCCAGCAGGCGCTTCGGGCAAGCGTGCCAAGACGAGATGGATAATATTTTTGCCCAAGTCATGCTCGCCGCTTGAGATAAATATTTTGGTGCCGGTGATGGCATAGCTACCATCGGCTTGCAGCTCGGCTTTAGTCTTGAGTATGCCGAGATCAGTACCGCATTGGGGCTCGGTCAGGCACATGGTGCCAAGCCACTCGCCCGAGACTAGTTTTTCTAGGTACAACGCTTTTTGCTCGGCGGTACCGTGGGCTTGCAGACACTCGTAGGCGCCATGAGAGAGCCCCGGGTACATTGTCCAGGCCTGGTTAGCCGAATTCAACATCTCGTAGAGCGCAGTATTCAATAGCACCGGCAGCCCCTGACCGCCGTGCTCGGGGCTGCACGCCAACGAGGGCCACCCTGCCTGAACATACTGCTCGTATGCTTGCTTAAACCCATCGGGCGTCGTCACAGTTGCGTCGGGATGACGTGTGCAACCTTGCCTGTCGCCGCTTTGGTTCAGAGGTTGCACCACCTCTTTTGCGAACTTGGCGGCCTGCTCAAGGATTTGATTGATCGTATCTTGATCAATGTCGTGGTGCGCGGGCAATGACTTAAAGACGTCGGTGACGCCCAAAACCTCGTGCATGACAAACTGCATATCTCGTAGTGGTGCGGTGTAGCTAGGCACGAAGACTCCTGTTTTGATCTATGGTCTGTTGGATCGATTGCGCTGCAATGTCAACGCTTCGAGAAATTTGTAAAAACCTTGCGTCGTGATGCAGCCCTTGGACATAGCTGTAAATTTGAAACAGCATCGCCTCGGGCGCACAGTCTTTTTTAAGATCACCGACTTCAACGGCCTGCTCAATTGCACGCTTGAGCGCGGCGCGCCAAGTTTGCACACTGCGCACCAGTTCATCACGCACGGGGCCCGGTCGGTCATCAAACTCAACGGCGCCCGAGATAAAAATGCAGCCGGCGCTAAGTTCTTGGATGCTCGTCTGCATCCAAAGATTAATCATCTTTTGCAAGCGCGCAAGCCCTTTGGGCTCTTGAAGCGCAGGTTGAAATACCTGGGCTTCAAAACGACGGTAGTACTCTCGTACGACTGCGAGCTGGAGCTCTTCACGCGAACCAAAATGGGCGAACACACCACTTTTGCTCATGGCGAGTGCTTCTGCCAATAGGCCGACAGTTAGGCCCTCGAGGCCCTGATGGCTTGCGATTTTTAAGGCTTGATCGACAATCACTGCCTTGGTGAGCGCACCCTTTGACCGCGCCGGTAAGACGGACTGAGCAGCGGTCACACTAGTAAGATCGGTCATGGAGGTCTGCGTCAAAACGATCACCCGTGAAGTCAATCAAAAAAATTGAATTTCAAGATTTCAAGATTTCAAGATTTCCAGATTTCCAGATTTCCAGATATCAAATAATAATAGCACGATCGTTCGTATTTTTTAGGTATTTGAATTTCGTCAACTAGTTAAAACGCCAATGGTAGTTACCGAGCGACCAAGACTATATTGACAGTGCAACAAACTTTTTAGAGCCTGCCAAAGCTAAAGGACAAATATGACCGAATCAACTCAGAGCAGCAAGCCTTGGCTTAAACATTACCCAAAGGGTGTGCCAGAAGATATTGATGTTTCTGCGCACGCCTCGCTTGTTGCTCTATTTGAAGATTCATTTCGACGCTTTGCCCAACGCAACGCTTACCTGTACATGGGTAAGGCGCTGACCTTCGCCCAACTTGATCTGCAATCTCGCAGCTTTTCGAATTACCTGCAAACCCTTGGGCTCGAGCCCGGCGCAAGAGTCGCCATCATGCTGCCAAACGTTTTGCAGTTTCCAATCGCCATGGTTGGTGCCATCCGAGCCGGCTGCGTCGTTGTCAACACCAATCCTCTTTACACCGCCCGCGAACTTGAACATCAACTGAACGACAGTGGTGCCAGCGTTTTGATCGTTTTAGAAAACTTTGCGCATATCTTTCAAAGCCTGCAGGGCAAAACGCGAGTTAAGCATGTCGTGGTAACAAGTTTGGGCGAACACATTGGGCTCAAAGGAAAAGTCGTCGATTTTGTGGTGCGTCATGTTAAGAAGCTCGTGCCTCAGTGGAATCTTCCTGGGCACGTCAGCTTTACCCAAGCTCTTGCGACTGGCAGATTGCAGCAAGCACAAGCCGTCACACTGAGCCATGACAGCGTTGCCTTCTTGCAGTACACCGGCGGGACCACAGGAGTGTCAAAAGGCGCCGTGCTGCTGCACCGAAATATTCTGGCAAACCTTGAGCAGGTTGATGCGTGGTTAGCACCCGCCCTGAGCCGTCGCCCGATTAAGCAGCTCGTATTTCTCTGCGCGCTACCGCTTTATCATATCTTCGCGCTCACCTCATGCGCCATGCTCGGGCTGCGCGAGGGCGGCACAAATATTTTAGTGCCCAACCCTAAAGACATCTCGGGCTTCATCAAGCTACTAGCACAACATCCTGAGATTCATGTTTTTCCCGGAGTCAACACGCTATTCAACGCGTTAAACCACCACCCTGAGTTTGCCAAGGTCAAGCTCCCCAACTTGTTGGTGACGATTGGCGGTGGCATGGCGGTTCAAAAACCAGTGGCAGATCGCTGGCAAGAGTTGACCGGCACACCGATTGTCGAAGGCTATGGTTTGTCAGAAACATCTCCGGTGGCGTGCGCGAACACGACTATCATCGAACACTACACGGGCCACATCGGCTTGCCGATTCCAAGCACAGAGGTTCGAATCCTGGCTGAAGATGGCAGTGAAGTCGCGCTCGGTTCGCCCGGAGAAATTGCGATTCGGGGCCCGCAAGTGATGGCAGGTTATTGGAACAAACCGCAAGACACTGCAGCGGTGATGACCGCCGACGGATTCTTTAAAAGTGGCGATATCGGTTTGATGGATCAGGACGGTTGCTTCAAAATCATCGATCGCAAAAAAGACATGATCGTGGTCTCGGGGTTCAAGGTGTTTCCGAATGAACTTGAAGAGGTGATCACGCTCTTGCCCGGTGTATTAGAGTGCGCCGCAATCGGTGTCTCTGATGAGCAAACCGGCGAAGCCGTCAAACTATTTGTGGTGAAGAAGGATCCAGCCCTGACCGAACAACAGATTCAGGCCTACTGCAAAGAGCAACTGACAAATTACAAGCGCCCAAAGCAGATCGTATTCAAAACAGAGTTACCCAAATCAAATGTCGGTAAAATTTTGAGGCGCGAATTGAGAGATTTAGCGTAACGTGCACCGCCTCACGAGCTGTTGAGGGGAATGCGCTGACTCGCGCACCCTCAGAAGTGCAATCAAGGCGAAACACCTCAACGAGCGACCTAAGCAATTTTATTGCGCTTGATCAGCGCGCTAGAGTGTCGCTTACCGCGCGCGCGAAATTCGAACTTCGGCGCCTCGGCGCTTAACTTCGAGCCCTTCGCTTGGCGAAATCCGCAAACCTTCAAGCCCTTTGATGTAGCTTGAACCTTGCATCTGCATCACACGAATTTTATTGCGCATGACAACCGGGTTATGCACGGGCATCCCAAACATCCAGACCTCGTCAAGAATGCGCGCAGAGTTAAATTCGCCAGTGTGTTTGGCCGTAGGGCCTAAACACAACATATGCCCTTCTCGACCGAAGGCTGGAATGGTGCCCAAGCCACAGGAGATTGTCCAGACCGAGCCGCCCTCGTAACGCCAACCGGTATTTAAATCCCACCAGGCTTCGCCCTTTGGCAGGTAGACTTGAAGTTCGGTGCCAGACTGCATTGCTGGGGCAACCAACACGGCGGGTCCCAACATATACTGAGTATCCCAGCGCTGCGCCTCAGCATCTGCCGGAAACGACAACGCCATTGAACGCTGCACAGGTAAGCCCGTACGCGCGGCATCTTCGATTGCACCTAAGACATACGGAATCAAACGGTAGCGCCACTGCAACCACGTCTGAACGTGCGCACGGGTGATCTCGTCAAAATTTGTCGGAATGAGTTGCGCATTAGACTGAAACGCAAAGTTTGCTGAGAAGACGGCCATTGCAAGCCAACGCAAGTACAACTCAGGTGTCATCTCATCGGTAGAAGACTGCGCATTACCCAAGGCATGCATTTGCACCGGTACGCCGCTCGCGCCAATCGAGAGCGCGGTACGCAGGGTATGCTGCAAGCCGGCCCAAGTATTTGGCACGCGAGGTGCACTTTGCCACAGCAGTCGCTGTGCCCCGGCAAATAAATCTGAACTAAAGACAACCCCTTCAGGAGGCACGCGATGACCGGCGGCAGCCTCAAACAACGCGCGGCGGGCCAGGGCGGGATAAATCGAACGTAATACCGCACCCGTTTCACCGCCTCGGGCAACCACCGAGTCTGGGATATCAAACTGCACATCACAGGCCGTTGCACCAACACCCTCTTCGGCTAGATGACGATGACGCTCTGACCACATATTCAAGACGTCACGATGGGTCAGATCTAACAAGCCGAAGGGCTTTCCACCCGTTGCAACAACACCGTCAAATACATGTGCGTCGCCACGTTCATTGGCCAACAACCAGCCCCGATCTTCAAGCTCGGTAAAGTTAGTGGTACCGGCAAGCGTGGCCGGGATCGTATGCAAACACAGATGTACAGCGTGTTTGCCGAAGACACCCATCATTTGCTTTGGGTCTGGAAAGCGCTCGCTATCCCAATCAGGAAGCAGTTTTGAATCTTGGTATGTCCAGGCAGCGGGGGGCAACATCAAGACCCCATCCACTGAAACCTGCTGTGCACGAAAATCAGCGATCATTTCTGCGGTTTGCGTGGCACTGTGGCCTAGCGGCTGTTCAACCCAAACCCCCATTGACCACAATGCCGGCTGCCCAGCGCGCCCGGTGAGCTGGGTATATTGGTTGAGGATTTCGGCGGGCTCGCCAGCAAACAGAAAAAAATCTAGGGTAGAGTCTTCAAGAGCAATCGCGTATTCGTCGGCGCTTTCGCAGCCAAGGTCGTGCTCAACACGGCCCAACGAGTTGACATAAACACCCCACCCGTTGGGGCTCCAGGCCAGTGGCAAGGCGCGATGCTCGGGGTCATCGGACAAGATTGTTTCGCCACGGCGATCAAGATCACCATGCGTCTCGCCCAAGCCAAATATCTTTTCTTTTGGTTGGAGCTCAAAGCCGAGCGTCCAAAAATTTTCAGCGCCTTGGATACCGGCAGCAGACAACACCAACAAGGGTTTACCGTGGCGCTTTAAAATTAACTGAAAGGGGTTTGACTGCAGCTCAAGGGTCGAGTCACCTTGAGTGAGTTGCCAGCCCTTGACCTCGTCAGTTAAAGGCTCAAGTACCGACTCACCAATTGCCTCAGGGCGCGCCAACAGCACCTCAGCATGCGCACGACCACGGCCGCCAGGCAAAACATCAGCAGCGAGCGCCTCAGGCCGACCACAACGAATTCTGTAAACACCCGGCGCGTGAGGCTCGACAGCTAGCCTAAACCCACCACCCACGTCGAAACTTGCCTTAGTGGGCAGCGTCTCAATCAGCTTTAGGGTGTCTAGATACATGTTTAGCGCAAAGGTTTAAGCGACCAAAGGCGCTATTCTGACGGATTTAGACACTTTAATAAACTCAAACCGTATAAATACGGATTAAATCTTATTTGTAAGCGACCGAGGGGCATTAGAAATACGTACACGTCATCTGCTTGCAGCGTTGATGAAACATTAAAATTGCTCTTTATTCATCAAAAAACTGCTAATTTTTACTAATTCTTGCAATTATATCGTTTTCTAGGGGTAAAGGCTCGTTCATGAGGGCTGCGGCAATCAGATCCCCCACTAAACTGGCCCAGCTGAGCCCCCTCGAGGCGAAGCCCGTCGCTACCCAAAGCCCAGCCGAGCCCGCAACAGGCCCCACAACCGGAAACCGGTCGGGCACAACGGCACGCTGCCCTCCCCAACCTTTTAACGTGGAGTGTGCACAAGCGCTTCGGGGTAATGAGATATTCAACAATTGCGCGCAACGCTCGAGATTCTCTTGCCTTGCCAACGCCACGGCCTCTGGTGAGGCTGCTTCATTCAGGTAGCTTCCGCCCGCCACGCACTGCCCTTGTACGGCAGGCAATACATAACCGTCACCCGACACAATACAACGAGGCCCGCCCGCGAGCAGGGCCTGATCCACATAGATCAGCTCGCCCCCGAGCCCGTACATCGACGCTAACCGCGAACTGATCACGAGTAATCCACTGGCCGCCAGAAGCTGTTGTGTGGCCATCCCTGCAGCCAACACCACCTGTGGCGCCTCGATCAGCACGCTGCCTGCCTGATCGAACACACGCCAGTTTGTCACACCGCGCTCGATACGGGCGGCCTGTGCGCTGAGGCAAGTGATGCCTTCTGCTTCTGCCAGCTTATCCAGTAAAGGCTTGGGCTGCACCCTGCGCGCCGTCGGAAAATACAGGCCACCACGTGTCAGCGCCATGCCCGCTAGCTCACTGGCCTGCGCCGCATCCACAGAACGCATAAATTGCTCAGAGAACCCCAACCCCTCAGCGATTCTTTTTAAGTCGACAATGCGCCCGCTAGTCCGCTGTAACTGAAGCGCACCGCAAGGCGTCACGATGGCATCCGACACCTGCGCCCAGCGCGCCTCAGCACGTAAAAATCCCGCACGCGACAGCCGCGCGTACTGATCGTCTTGACGCGAAACCACCGGCGTCAAGGCCGCGGCAAGATGCCCAGACCGTGGCTCAGCTTGAGAGCGACTGGCCTCGAGCACCGTGACACGCCAGCCTCGCAGGGCCAAGGCCTGCGCCACATGCAAACCTGCGAGCCCGCCCCCAACCACAACTAAATGGCGCAGCGCCGTTGGGGTATGGCGAGACACGTCAGTACCGTCACGAGCGAGCGCCCGCGGCGACACGCGCGCGCGCAATAAAAAGGCTGGTGTGGTTGGCTCGAGACGCTTCAGCCCCGCTTCGAGACGATAGGTCGCTTGTTCATAGACAACCAGACTTGTTTCAAACCAAGCAGGCCAGGTCGCTCTGGTTGCACAAGCTAACAACACTGTCTCGGCTTTCATCAAGCGTCCCAGCCCAACTGCGCCTATCCCTTGTCCAAGCGCTGGATCAGCAAACTGCGCCTCAGACAAGATCACTGCTTCGGCCGCAAGCGTTAAGCGAGAGAGCATCACGTGTGCGGAGCCCACGGCGAGCGTTAGCGTCACGTTCAGCGCCTCGAACTCAAGTCGATGCACCCCCGGCAGATTTAAGGGCCATTGCTTAACCAGTTGTTCGGCAAGCGCATGATCTTGCTCGGACAACACACCGAGTAAGCGATCCTGCAAGGTGCTAGCCAAGCTAAGCGCTTGAACCACCAAGACAACATGCAGCCTCGCACAACGTCTGGGGTCGCTGCGCCATTGGCTCCAAAGCGTCACAAAGCGCAACCCGTCGTCGTCCAGATCAAGCAAGGTGTAAGACTCTTGACCCGCCCACGCCCTCGGCAGACCTAACAACTTAAGCACTTGCGCTTGCTGCGCCGCTCGGGCATTTTGAGTATTCATGTCTGAGAGCTCATTGTGCGACTGTACCGGAATTGAACAAGAAATCTCTACTCTACAATGTCGCCGAATCGGCCAAATGCAACAGCCGGTGCGCTGACTCACGCATTTCAGAGTAGTATCTCGACACGCCTGATTCGCAGCCCTTTAGTCACCTTTTTACAGCAAGCTCAACGCATGTCTCAGCCTACTCTTGTCAGTACGTCGCCGTGGCGCGACAAAATTAATGGCGTTCTGTTTGTCGGCTTGCTGGCCGCTGCCGTCGTGCAATTAGCCACAACCCCTGCAGTCAAAGCCATGGGCTTTAGCCCTTTGGTGGTAGGGATTGTCTGCGGGATGCTGTACGGCAACTTTTTGCGCGGCACCATGCCCGCCGAATGGGGTATCGGCGTGCATTTTACGGCGCGTCGGGTACTGCGCGTTGCCGTCGCGTTTTATGGATTAAATATTAGCGTCCAGCAAATCATCGAGGTCGGCTTACCTGGCATTATTGTCTCAACTGCGATCGTCTTAAGCGTGCTCATCCTAGGCACGCTTGTGGGTACACGGCTACTTAAACTTGATCGTGACACCGCCATGCTCACAGCTGCAGGAAGCGCCATTTGTGGGGCTGCGGCGGTACTCGCTTTCGAATCTACGCTAAAAGCTGAACCGCACAAAAGTGCCGTTGCCGTTGCCACGGTAGTCCTGTTTGGCACCATTTCCATGTTTTTATACCCTCTGCTGTTTCAGTTTGGCTGGATCGACCTTGACCCGCGCAGCTTCGGGATTTTTTTGGGTGGCACCGTTCATGAAGTGGCTCAAGTCGTCGCGTCGGCAAGCAACATTGATGCCGCCACCACCGAGGTTGCTACCATCGTCAAAATGACGCGCGTCGCCTTGCTGGTGCCTGTGCTAATTGTTCTTGGCTTTTGGCTGCAGCGCTCGAGTGCTGCAGTCGACCCAACAGGTGCCAAACCGAAGCTTCCGATTCCCTGGTTTGCCATTGGGTTCGTGGTGTTGGCTTTGATCAACTCGGCGCACATTATCCCTGCACCAATGCTTCAAGCGCTGCGCACCCTCGACATCTTTATGCTGACCATGGCGATGACTGCCCTCGGTATCGAGACACGCTTCGCGCAAATACGCAAAGCAGGCCCGCGCGTCGTGGTCTTGGGCGTGATCTTGTTTATACTGTTGGGGTCGGGTGGTTACGCGCTCGTCAAGCTTGTCGCTTGATCGCCCTCAGTAGCTCTAGCCTTGCACGTTGGTTTCAATAGTACGTTTGCCCGGCAACGACTCATGACCCAGACTACACCTGACGCCTCAACACCGGTTGGTCGCCTCGATCCCGAAGACGCACAGCTCGCACTCGCGACTGTGCAAGAGGTGTTGCATCGCCATGAACTGGTCGAAAATCTAGTTCACCGACAAGAGCAAAATGATTCGCGCTCTGATTTAGTCGAAGGCCTGCTACACCGACAGCATGAGGCCGAGCTCTCAGCGTTGGTCAATAGTCTGCATCCTGCCGACATTGCCTTTATCCTCGAGTCTCTTCCAAGCGATGACCGCCTCTTGATCTGGCGCCTCGTCGGCTCAGAGCACGATGCAGACGTTCTGCTCGAAGTCGCAGACTGGGTCCGTGAATCGCTGATCGAGGCGATGGATCGCCAAGACCTGGTTGCCGCCACCGGCAACATGGATGCCGATGAACTGGCAGACCTCGCACCTGATCTGCCGCCTGATGTCGTAGCCGAAGTTCAAAAGGGCCTCACCATTGAAGAGCGTGCCCGCCTGATTGAAGCCATGGGTTACCCCGACGATAGCGTTGGCAGCATCATGGATTTTGAAATGGTGCGCGTGCGCGAAGACGTGTCGCTCGAAGTCGTTCTGCGCTATCTCAGACGTTTGCCAGAATTACCCGATCATACCGATCAAATTTTTGTCGTTGATCGACAAGACAAGCTGCTTGGCACCTTGACCTTATCTGCTTTGTTGGTCAACGAGCCAGAGGTCGATGTGTCGTCAGTGATGAGCCCAGATTACCTCTCGCTCAGCCCACTTGACTCCGACTCTGAAGCGGCTGGCGCCTTCGAGCGCTACGATCTGGTGTCTGCACCCGTCGTTGACGACCTAGGCCGCTTGGTCGGGCGCGTCACCATCGCAGAGGTCGTGGACGTGATCCGTGAAGACTCTGACGAACAAGCCTTGTCGCGCGCTGGTATGCAAGAAGAAGACATCTTCGCGCCAGTCACGATGGCCTTACGAAACCGTGCACCCTGGCTATTACTCAACCTATGTACGGCGGCCATTGCCTCGTTTGTCGCTTCGCGCTTTGAAGATACCGTCAGCACAATCGTGATGCTCGCGTTTTTAATGTCGATTGTGGCCGGTATCGGTGGCAATTCAGGCAATCAAACGATGACTTTGATTATTCGTGCACTCGCCGTCGGCCGCATTACCGAGAAGAATGTTTGGCAGTTGGTCAAACGCGAAATGCTAGTGACGTTCTTGGTCGGTCTAGTCGGCAGCGCGGTTGCAGCCGTCTTTGCCTGGGGTATTTCTGGCTCGATTCCGATTGCACTTGTGATGATGGCTGCAATGATCTGCAACATGCTGATTGGCGCTACGATTGGCGTGCTCGTACCCGTGGTGCGTACCCGCTTCGGCAAAGATCCTGCAATGGGGTCTTCGGTATTGCTAACCTTTGCAACGGATTCGCTGGGTTTCTTTATCTTTTTAGGCTTGGCAACGATATTTTTGCTTTAGGCGACTCGTTGGACTGAGTTCAACACACGATTGACGTGTGTGCTTACGCGCTCAGAATCGATGCCATAGACATGCAGCGACACCGCAGGCGCGGGGTCCTCGTGCGAGGCGTTACCCAAGCGATGGATCAGTTCTAGCCCGGCATGGCCGCAAACACTTTGCCCAGCGATTCGGGCCATGCTATTAAAGGGGTAGGCGTGCCCAGCGGCCGCATCCCAAGCGTAATGGGTTTCACTTAAAACGCCGCTCAACACACGATAAGCGCACCAGGTGTAATGCGCGTGTACAGGGCTAAACTGGCCTGGCGCCCAAACCAAAGCTACGACAGTAAAGCGCCCTTGGGGGTCAGCATGCAAGATATGGCGCGAATAGGTTTGTTCGGCCCGAGGCAGGTTCAACAAGCCTGCCACCACCTCTGGGACGAGTGCCTGTGTCAAAGCACGATTTAACGCTTGCCGAATACGGTAAGGCACTAAATCTGGGGCCTCGCAGCAAGCCTGCGCGAGCGCGGTCGAGCAGCCTGGCAGCAATTGATCCAGCCTAGATTTGACAGGATGAGGGTAACGCAACGCCTTTTGGCGAGGGTTCAGTGAGGTCATCTGTGATGTGTGTGCCATCACTCTATGTTAGACAAGAGACCAGAGCAATTGCTTGCTTATTTTTGTCAATATAGCGATAAAATAGTAATATTTTCTACATTATTTTGATAAAAAAGAAAATAATTTCTTTGATGAATCGCAATGATCTTTACCCTTATTTGAAGATTCGGATCAAGCGGTACACAGGTGCCCTGTAGACCGTTCGATAGATGGATCAACACCACTCTCTTTTGTAACGATCATGGCCCTTGATAAAAAAGACCGAGAAATTCTGCAGCTGCTACAGGCCAATGCAAGCCTGTCTTTAGCCGAGGTGGCGAGCGCAGTTAATCTAACTCAAACGCCGTGCTGGCGACGCATTCAAAAACTACAAGGCGATGGCGTCATTCAAAAACAGGTGGCCCTCTGCGACGCCAAAAAACTCAACTTAGGGCTCACCACGTTCGTGACCATTCGTACTAGTCAGCATAACGAGCAATGGATGCAACGTTTTGTGACGGGTGCGACCAGCATTCCTGAGATTGTTGAGATTTATCGTTTGAGCGGCAACTCTGACTACCTGCTAAAAATTGTTGTGCCAGATATCAGCCGCTATGACAGCGTCTACAAACGACTCATCCGTACCGTTGATTTACTGGATGTGAGCTCGGCCTTCGTGATGGAAACGATCAAGTGCACCACGGCCTTACCACTAGAGTACGCCGAGTAGGTCGCACTGCGCGTTTTTAACCAAATGCGCGGAAATTCTCCCCGTTTAAGGGGAGAGTGTTAAGAGTCTGCATTATTGGCAACCGTCTCAGACATCCACGCTTGCACTAACGTATAGGTCACCGCGAGGGCAACTGGCCCAACAAAAATACCAATCAATCCAAAGCTCAACAAACCACCGATAACGCCGGCAAAGATCAGCAATAAAGGCAAATCTGCGCCGCGCTTAATCAGCATTGGTCGCAAGAAATTATCAAGACTAACCACGATCAGGCTCCAGACCAATAAGAACATTGCCCAGCCGGTCTCGCCTTGCCAAAACATCCAGCCGACAGCCGGAAACAGCACCAAGCTCGGGCCAAGTTGTGCGATACAAAGCATCAGCATCACCGCCGATAATATTGCTGCAAAAGGCACCCCTGCGATCACCAAGCCAAGACCACCGAGTACGGTTTGCACGATCGCAGTCACGCCCACGCCCAACGCGACTGCTCGAATCGCTTGCCCAGCTAACACCATCGCACCTTCGCCACGCTCACCCGCAAGGCGTCGACCGAAGCTGCGCACCATTTTGGCGGCCTCTTCGCCCGACGAATACAAAATCGCAGAGATGGTGACCACTAACAAGAATTGAATCAGCATGCCGCCCAGACCGCCAAACTGCGACAACACCCACTTGCCGGTTGAGGCTGCATAGGGGGCGACATGATCCATGAAGCCTGTCGCACCACCTGCAATCAGATCGGTCCATGCGGTGTTGATTTTTTCCCCTACAAACGGGATATGTCCGACCCACTCGGGCAACGCCGGCAAACCATGGCTGGCTAGGCTTTTACCTAACTCCATAAACTGGTCTGACCTCTCAGTGATCGTACTGATGGCCCACCAAAGCGGTGCCACCAACAGCAACAACATGCCCACAGACATCACCAATACGGCCGGTGCGCGTCGCCCACCAAAGGTTTTTTGCAACATGGTTAGCCAGGGCCACGTTGCCACCACAAGCATGGTTGACCAAACTGTGGCCGCCAGAAACGGTCGCAAGACCCAAAGTGATAACGCGAGCAAGCCTACGATACAGAAGACGGCGAGCGTGTTGCGGGTTAAATCATGATGCATAGTTGTCTCTCCGACTGCGATTGTAAATCTAGGTGATGACGAATTCGTGTCACCACGAACGCCGCCGGGCAAGTTCTACTCTAGCTTTTGACTGCCGCTTTAATGTTTGCCTCAAACGCCCGCAGTCGTTTAAACACAGACAACAACTCAACCATCGAGGCCCAGTTACGCACCAAGACCTGAAAAGAGGTTTGAATACGCTCAAACGAGCGGATTGTCTGCGCAAACATACCCAAGGTCAACGTACCGGCAATCACCGTCGGGCCTAACACCAAAAACGGCACCACAATCCCGAACTGCAAATACGTGAGCTTAGCGGTATCAAAGTACAAATAGTGAAAAAACAAACGATGGTAGCTTTTTCTCAGGATGCTAAACAATTGCTGTACCACCGGAGTCGATCCGCGCTGAGTATCGTCTTCAGCATAAACCAACTCTTTGCGGTAGGCCGCCTCAGCTTTTTGATTGTCGAACTCGAGGCCGGGCAATTTGAATCCGACCAAGGCCAAGAGCACGGTGCCCGCCAGCGCATAGGCGACCGCGGCATACACCAACGCATGATCCACTTGACCAAAAAATGGAATGTGGTGAACGTTCTTTGAGATCACCCAAAGAATCGGCAAAAACGCAAACAAAGTCAAAACCGCTTCAACAACGCTCGCACCAATCAATTCGAAGGTGGCGGCGAAACGCTTGGTATCTTCTTGCACGCGCTGACTAGCGCCCTCGACCGATCTCAGTATGGGCCAATACTTCATGTAATAGTCGTTCATGGCTTGCCGCCACCTGAAGACCCAGTGCTTAATATAAAACCCTAACGCAACAACAAGCACCACATATAACAGCACCAGTTTGGTCAAGGCCCAAACGATCGACTCAAAGGCTGACAACTCGACCGAACCAGGCTGCGACAAGCTCTGTTGCATAACATCAAACAGTTCGCCAATTCCTGAATTGAGGGCAACATCGATTTGCACCTGACAGGCGATTCCGGAAACGATCAACACAACGCCCGGCCAAGCCCAGAAAAAATATTGCCTTGAACCAAAAAAAGACTTGAACAAGGCGATCTCTCCCCGTTAGATAGTCGCCTCAAACAGCGCTATTTAAGTTGGCCGTGACACTGCTTGTATTTTTTACCGCTACCGCAAGGACAAGGCTCGTTGCGACCCACCTTGGGCATCATGTTGCGAACTGTCCCTGGGTGCTCTGAGGCTGGCGCCGGAACCGCTGCCGGCTGCTCACCACCCTCTTGGTATTCTGAGTGCTGGTACTCAATCTGTTGCTTCTGTGCCGCTAGCGCCGCAGCCTCTTCTGCCTGCTGCACTTCTTCGGCTGATTGGATTCGCACAGTCATCAACACCTTGATCGCGTCATCACGTACACGATCAAGCATGGCTGAGAACAGCTCAAACGCCTCGCGCTTGTACTCTTGCTTAGGATTTTTTTGCGCATAGCCACGCAGGTGAATGCCTTGACGCAAATGATCAAGCGCCGACAAATGTTCGCGCCACTGCGAATCAATGACTTGCAGCATAATCGAGCGCTCAAAATTAGCCCACGATTCGGCTCCGACGATTTCTGCCTTTTGCTGATAGGCTTGACGCGCAGCGTTCAACACATGCTCAAGCACGTCTTCATCGGTCACGCTCTTCGACTGCTTGACCAGTTCTGTCAAACCAACGCTCAGTTGCCACTCAGACTCAAGCGAGAGCTGCAAGGCATCAATATCCCACTGCTCTTCGACTGAGTTTTCTGGCACAAACTTATTCACCAAATCGGTAAATGTGCCATCGCGCAAGCTATCAATCGTTTCAGTAATCGCCTGAGCCTCAAGCACTTCATTACGTTGCGCATAAATAACTTTGCGCTGATCATTCGCAACGTCATCGTACTCAAGCAACTGCTTACGGACGTCAAAGTTACGGCCTTCAACCTTGCGCTGCGCGGATTCGATTGAACGCGACACCATGCCCGCCTCGATTGGCTCACCCTCTGGCAGTTTCAGTCTTTCCATGATCGAGCGTACGCGGTCGCCCGCAAAAATACGCATGAGAGGATCTTCAAGCGACAAATAAAAGCGTGAAGAACCAGGATCACCTTGACGGCCAGCACGACCGCGCAACTGGTTATCAATGCGACGTGACTCGTGACGCTCGGTACCGATAATTCGCAAACCACCAGCGGCTTTGACACGATCATTGAGCGGTTGCCATTCGTGGCGGATCTTTTCGATCTGCGTCACTTTCTCAGCTTCTGACAGCTCGGGCTTTGCGCGAATCAGTTCAACTTGTTTTTCAATACTGCCGCCTAGCACAATATCAGTGCCGCGCCCCGCCATATTGGTCGCGATCGTAATGTGCCCTGGCCGGCCGGCCTCAGCCACGATTTCAGCTTCGCGTGCATGTTGCTTGGCGTTGAGCACCTCGTGCACAAGCTTCGCTTGATCTAGGAGACCCGACAATAACTCAGAGTTTTCGATACTGGTCGTACCCACCAAAACCGGTTGCCCCCGCTCTTGGCAATCACGAATATCTGCCAAGATTGCGTTAAATTTTTCAGGTGCCGACTTAAAGATCTGATCGTTCTGATCGGCACGCACCATCGGGCGGTTGGTTGGCACAATGACCGTTTGAAGCCCGTAAATCTCTTGAAACTCATAAGCTTCGGTATCAGCCGTACCAGTCATCCCGGCAAGCTTTTCGTACATTCTAAAAAAGTTCTGAAACGTAATCGAAGCTAAGGTCTGATTTTCGAGTTGAATCTTGACCCCCTCTTTGGCCTCAACAGCTTGATGCAAGCCATCAGACCAGCGGCGTCCAACCATCATCCGACCTGTAAATTCATCAACAATCACGACTTCGCCATCTTGAACGACATAGTGCTGATCACGATGGAACAAAGAGTGGCCACGCAAGGCCGCCATTAAATGATGCATCAACGAAATATTGCGCGGCTCGTATAAGGATTGCCCTTCTGGCAGCAACTGCAAGCGCGTCAGGATGCCCTCAGATTTTTCATGCCCAGCCTCTGAGAGGTACACCGTGTGATTTTTTTCATCAACCCAGTAGTCACCCTCTGGCTCGGGTTCGGTTGGCTTTGGCTCGGCTGTCATACGCGTGAGCAGCGCTGGGACCGCATTCATGCGCACATATAACTCAGTGTGATCTTCGGCCTGACCAGAAATGATCAAGGGCGTACGGGCCTCATCGATCAGAATCGAATCCACTTCATCGACAATTGCAAAAACAAGCGAACGCTGGCGTCTGTCTTCAACGCGGTGTTCCATATTGTCGCGCAAGTAATCAAAGCCAAACTCATTGTTTGTGCCATAAGTAATATCGGCACGATAGGCTTGAATCTTTTCGGCATTATCTTGTTGAGGCACAACCACCCCAACGCTCAACCCCAAAAATCCATACAAGCGCCCCATCCACTGGGCATCGCGTCTTGCCAAGTAATCGTTGACAGTCACAACATGCACCCCACGCCCCTGCAGGGCGTTGAGATAGACGGGCAAAGTGGCCATCAAGGTCTTGCCTTCGCCTGTACGCATTTCGGCAATTTGGCCATGATGCAATACCATGCCGCCAAGCAACTGCACATCGAAATGGCGCATGCCAAAAACTCGGACCCCTGCCTCGCGAACGACGGCAAAGGCCTCGGGCAATAACTGATCTAAAGTTTCACCGGCGACCAGCCTGTCTTTAAAGGCACCCGTTTTAGCCTGTAATTGCTCGTCAGACAGGGCCTGCATTTGAGGCTCAAGCGCATTAATCTGCGCAACATGACGGCGTAGCTGCTTGAGCAACCGATCATTGCTACTACCAAATATTTTTTTAAGTAGTGAAAACATACGCGTCAGACCCACACAGACCTGTGCAAACTACACACCCGTCGGCGCCAAAAAGAGTTGAGGCAGCTAGCTGCCAGTAAGCCTTGCAGTTTAACGCAGGCGAGGCCTTCCCGTCAGGGTGTCGATACAACCGCACCCTAGGCCGCGGCTCAACCACCTACGATGGCGCTCTTGCTACCTGACCGGAGCAACCCTCGCCGAGCCGTGCACAATCGGGCTACCGGTCAAATAAACCCTCGGATCTAAAGGCTTGTCGTTCAGCCGGACTTCAAAGTGCAGATGTGGTCCAGTCGACAGCCCTGTCGATCCCACGCGCGCGATCATCTGCCCGCGCCTGACCAGATCCCCTTTTTTAACCAAAAGTACCTTGGCATGGGCATAGCGGGTGATAAGACCTTCACCATGGTCAATTTCGATCAGATTTCCAAAGCTCCCGTGGTTCGCGGCGATTCGCACGATGCCACCCGAGGCGGCCAGAATCGGGGTGCCCATCGGTGCCGCAAAGTCTAACCCCTCGTGCACACTGGGCTCAGCGAGAAACGGATCCCGCCGCTTGCCGTAAGTTGAGCTTAATTGTGATTGCGCGGCGATTGGCATCGCAGTGGGTTGCCTGGCAATCGCTGCAGCATGCTTGGTCAGCACAAGATCCAGCATGAGAAAGTGTTCTGTCTTCTTAACGAGGGCCGCCTGAAGTGTGCGAAGGTGTTGCCCTACCTGCACCAGCGCTTTAGTCTCGCCCCCCGCTCTAGGCGCGGTGATATCGGCGTTTTCAGAAACAATTTGTAGATCGACCGCTGGAAAGCCCGCCAGCCCAGCCACTCGCCGACTCAGAGTGTCAAGTCGTTGATAGTTGGCCTGTAAGACGCCAATCTGGACGAAAAGTGAATCTAACGCCTGCTTGTCCGCATAGGTCGCACGGTGAGTGGCACTTTTACGACCCAAGTCTTCACTCAAGTGCTCGGCTATCGGGGCCTGAAGGAACCGTTGTAGGTGAACGCAAGCGAACACTGCTAACGCAAGGGCTGCGAGGCCACACAGCAGACACTGACCTAAGCTGAACGACAAAGCACCATGAACCACCCGCTCGCGAGGCATAATGACTACCTTCATACAAATATCCTTATCACTCATGGTTACGATTCCTCGCAGGCCCTCAGGCAACCCTACAAAGGGAGCACACCTGATCGGATGGCTGGGTCACGATGCACAAGCAGCAAGCGTGCTTGCGACGGCTCAATTGCACCTCAAACTGCGTGCAGTGGTTGAGCAGGTTCTGCCTGCCACCATGCGTGGGGCGTTTGATGTATTAAAAATCGAACAGAGCACACTGACCTTAATTGTTTCAAGCGCAGCCTTTGCGGCAAAATTTCGCCAATTAGCACCCAGAGTGATTGCTCACATACAAGCAGCAGGCTGGAATCTCTTAGAAATCAAACTGCGGGTCCAGGGGGGGCTTGGGATCCCAGTCGCCATTCAACCTCCGAGAGAGGCGCGGGCACTTGACCAACAAGACTTAAAAACGTTTGAAGCGTTGACTCAGCAGTTACGTCCAGGGCCACTTGCCGACGCTGTCGCCCGGTTGCTGGCGCACCATCAGCCAGCTCAGCCCCAAGAGCTCAAGCCAGCTTCCACTCTTGGCGAAATGCCAGTGGCGCCTGCGCCGCAGACGCGTAGGTGATGATTTCAAAGGCATCTGGCTGCGCCAATAGTTTGAGCGCCAGTTGATTGTTCAACGCGTGGCCAGACTTGCATGCCACATAGCGCGCCACCAGAGGCTTACCAATTAAGTACAGGTCGCCCACAGCATCCAGAATCTTATGTTTGACGAACTCGTCGTCGTAACGCAAACCGTCTGAATTTAAGACACGGTACTCATCCATCACGATTGCGTTATCAAAGCTGCCACCGCGCGCCAGACCGGCCGAACGCAAGGCCTCAACCTCGTTGACAAAGCCAAAGGTGCGAGCTCGAGCAATTTGCTTAACGTAGGAGTCGGTTGCGAAATCGATCTCTGCGAAGCTTGCAGTCGAATCGATCGCTGGATGACGAAAATCGATTGAAAAAGCCACTGCAAACCCTTCGTGTGGCTCAAGGCGAGCCCATTTGGCGTCTGTCCCTTCGCCCTCACGCACTTCGATGGGCTTTAACACGCGTAAGAACTGTTTTGCACTCGCTTGCTCTTGGATTCCGGCCGAACGCAACAGATACACAAACGTTGCAGCGCTGCCGTCCATGATTGGGACTTCTTCGGCAGTCAAATCGACGTGCAGATTATCAATGCCTAAGCCGGCGAGAGCTGACATCAAATGCTCAACGGTAGAGACCCTTGCTTGACCGTTAGACAAGACAGACGCCATACGCGTGTCTTTCACCATCGCGGCCTGAGCGGGCAAGTCAACAACCTCGGGCAAATCGATTCGATGAAAGACAACGCCGGTGTCTGGAGCCGCAGGGCGCAACGTCAACTCAACCCGTCGACCTGAGTGCAGGCCAACCCCGGTGGTTTTTACAAGTTGCTTAATGGTGCGTTGATGAAACATAGAGCCTAAAAATCTCACTAGAACTTGTTCAATTGTAGCGCTTTTAGCCATTTCTGCACTAAAAACAGCAGGCGATAACGCACCTGGGTTAAAGAACCCAGGTGCGCAGCCAGCCACTCCAGCGGAGCGACTGGCAGAGGGAGTCATGCAAGCGAACTCAAGACAGCGTTTAAGCGCCGTTTTCAGCCCACTCTCAGCCTAATTTAATCAGCCTGACGGCGCAAAAACGCCGGTATATCGTAATGCTCCATCCCAGAGGTTTCGAGGGCGCGAACCTGAGCTTGAGCCTGTGCACCGCGCCCGCGCATCACGGTTGGCGCAGTGATCTCTGTACCGTTGGCCATGGTTAGGCCATCTGTCCCGTTACGCAACCCAACAGCAGCCTCAGGCATCTGCACCAACTTTGGCTTAGCACGACCCAAGCCAGTCGCCACGACGGTGACGCGAAGATTATCGCCCATCGATTCATCGTAAGCCGTACCGAATATCACTGTGGCATCGGCTGAAGCAAAGCTCTGAATATGATCCATCACCGTGCGCGTTTCTTTCATTTTGAGTGAGCTGCTTGCGGTGATATTCACCAACACACCGCGCACACCGTTCAAATCCACACCTTCAAGCAATGGGCAAGCGACCGCTTGCTCGGCTGCAATCCTGGCGCGATCGGGGCCACTGGCAATTGCCGTACCCATCATGGCCTGACCTTGCTCGCCCATAATGGTTTTAACGTCTTGGAAGTCAACGTTCACATTACCTTCAACGTTGATGATCTCAGCAATCCCCGCACATGCATTGTGCAGGACATCATCGGCAGCTTTAAAGCAGTCAGCTTGAGTGGCATCTTCGTCCATCAACTCGTACAGGTTCTCGTTGAGCACCACGATGAGCGAATGCACATGCTTTGAAAGCTCGTCGATACCGTCTTCAGACATTTTCATGCGCCGATTGCCTTCGAACGAAAAGGGCTTGGTGACCACACCTACGGTCAAAATACCAAGATCTTTTGCAACTTCGGCAACAATTGGCCCAGCCCCAGTGCCTGTACCACCGCCCATACCCGCAGTAATAAAGACCATATGCGCACCCGCCAATGCCGAGCGAATCTCTTCGCGCGCCGATTCGGCAGCCGCACGGCCTTGATCAGGCTTGGCACCCGCACCGAGCCCTGAATTGCCCAAACGGATCTGCACGGGCGCATTGGTTGCAGCCAACGCTTGCGCGTCGGTATTGCAGCAAATGAAATCGACCCCTTGCACACCCGAACGGATCATATGCGAGACGGCATTGCCACCCGCACCGCCCACACCTACCACCTTGATCACTGTGGATTTTTTTGCGTTATCTAACATTTCGAACATCATGATTGACTCCCTCAAGTCGTAACTACAAAACGTTTCTAAAAGTCCCCAACTACGTTATTTAGAAATCGTTTCAAACACGCTGCCGATTGCATCCGCACCGAGTTTGAAACGCCTCTCTAGCAGACCGGCAACATCCAGCAAGTTGCCCATCTGTTTGGCGTCGGATGACGCCAATTCAATGCATAAACCACTCTTTCATTCGGATCAAAACCGCCTTAAAACTACCAGACTGCTGCGTAACTTTACGACCTCGCAGGCGTTGCATACGCGCCTCGCTCAACAGACCCATCACTGTTGAAAAACGAGGGTTACGCATCACATCTGCCAAGCTTCCCTGGTATTCGGGCACCGCAACGCGCACGGGTTTTAAGAAAATATCTTCAGCAAGCTCAACAATGCCTGGCAATAAAGCTGTGCCGCCCGTCAACACTACGCCTGACGACAGCAGATCTTCGTAACCTGAATCCCGAACGACACCCTGCACCAAATCGAACAGCTCAGCCACTCTTGGCTCGATGATCGCACCAAGTGTCTGACGCTTCACCAAGCGTGGGGCACGATCGCCTAGGCCTGGCACCTCGACCGTGTCATCGGGATTTGCCAGTACTTCTTTAGCAACGCCATAACGCAATTTAATGTCTTCGGCATCAGGCGTAGGGGTCCGCAACCCTTGCGCAATATCATTGGTAATTTGATCGCCCGCGATGGGCAGAACTGCAGTATGGCGAATCGCGCCACCGGTGTAGATCGCAACATCGGTCGTACCGCCACCGATGTCGATCAGCACGACGCCAAGATCTTTCTCATCAGCGGTCAAGCAGGTTTGGCTTGAGGCCAGGGGCTGCAAAATCAAATCCTGCACTTCAAGCCCACAGCGACGCACGCACTTCACAATGTTTTGCGCTGCGCTGACTGATCCCGTCACAATGTGTACCTTGACCTCAAGACGTAAACCACTCATTCCAATCGGTTCGCGAATATCCTCTTGTCCATCGACAATAAACTCTTGCGTCAAAATATGTAGCACTTGCTGGTCAGTTGGGATGTTCACAGCTTTTGCAGTCTCAATGACTCTGGCGACGTCGGCTGCGGTGACCTCTTTGTCTTTAACCGCGACCATTCCACTCGAATTAAAACTTCGAATGTGACTGCCCGCAATGCCGGTATACACATCTCGAATCTTGCAATCGGCCATTAATTCGGCCTCTTCTAGTGCTCGCTGAATGGCAGTGACCGTCGCCTCGATGTTCACCACAACACCTTTGCGCATACCGCTTGACTCATGTTGGCCCAAGCCCAGCACTTCAAAGCGGCCCTCTGGCAATATCTCGGCCACCACAGCAACAACTTTGCTGGTGCCGATATCGAGAGCGACGATCAGATCCTTGATGTCACGGGTCATAGCGTTATCGTTTCTTTTTCGGTTGAGTAGGTTCTGGTAGGGCGGCCAGCGTAATCGCAAAGCCGTTGGGATAGCGCAGGTCGGCATGCGTCAGCGCACGTCCACCGGTTCTTTGATTGATCTGAGGCATCGCCTGCACAAATCGCTCGATCCCCTCTGAAAAGGGTAAAGCTCCTGGAATCCCGCCTTGCGAATCGGCCGCTTCTGCGCCAGGATCGCGCGCTAATGCCAAGGTCAGGCCACTTGAGAGTTTGACCTGCCAGGCCAAACGATTGTTCAGCGACAGCTCTTTGACTGTTAGCCCAAGCGGCGCAAACCAGCGCTCGAGCTCGGCATAGCGAGACACGACCAACCCTTCTTTGCCCTCGGGGCCTTCGAACTGCGGCAAATTCACATCGTCTTCGAGCTCGCCTTGGTTTGCAGTAAAAACCTGCGCCCAGGTGTTGATCATCTGGTTTTCGTTCCACAGCGCAAGCGGTTGGTGCTCTTCGACGGTGACACGCAAGGTGTTGGGCCAAATACGGCGTACCGAGGCAGTTCTGACCCACGGCACTGACTCGAAAACAGTTTGCGCGTCGGCTAAGCGGATTGTAAAAAAATTGCCTGTTAATTTGGTCGCGATAGAGGCTTGAACGTTTTCGGGCGTCACGTAACGCAAACTGCTGTTGGGTATCGGTTCGAGTTCGATCGCCTGCAAGCTGAACATCGGGCGTTGCATGACCCAGTACAAACACCCGACGAGCACGGCCAACACCGCCATCACCGCTAGGGTGTTGGCAAGTCTGTTGATCGTACGCGCTTCGTTCCACACAATCTGTCTCGCTAGTTTTTGTTACCAAACAGATGCCCAATCTTGCAGCGGGCATCCTTCAAAATTTGCATACACAACTCGGGGTAACTCATGCCAATCGCTTTTGCCGCCATGGGCACTAAAGAATGCCCAGTCATGCCAGGCGAAGTATTCATTTCAAGCAGCCAAGGCCGATTATTCTGATCCAACATCAAATCAGCACGTCCCCAACCTTCGCACCCCAATGCACGGTAGGCCCTCACACTAATCTCTGCAATCTCAGCTGCTAGTGTCTGCTCAAGCGGTGCTGGACACAAGTACTGAGTATCGTCTGAAAAATACTTGTGCTGATAGTCATAGTTTCCCTGAGGGGCGACGATTTCAATGACCGGCAACGCACGCGCATCTTTACCGCGACCCAAGAGTGCGACCGTCAGTTCGCGTCCTGCCACAAACTGCTCGGCCAACACCACCTCGTCGTACTGCGCGGCAACTTTGTACGCATTGGTGAGTTCAGCAGCTTCAGTTGCTTTCACAATGCCAAGGGTAGATCCCTCGTGAGGGGCTTTCATCATCAACGGCAGGCCCAAAGCCAGCGCCGCCGCATTCACCTCGCTCGCGTCAGTCAGTGCCCGATATCCTGGCGTAGGCAAACCAGCCTCTAACCACACACGCTTTGTCATGACTTTATCCATCGCAAGACTCGATGCCATGGGGCCGCTACCCGTGTAAGGAATCCCCAGCAGTTCAAGCGCGCCCTGCAACGTTCCGTCCTCACCATAACGCCCGTGCAAGGCGATGAAGAGGCGATCGAATTGCTGCGCAACCAAGTCAGCCAGGCTACCCGAGCCCGTATCAAATAAATGGGCGTTGACACCCTGACCGCACAACGCTGCGTGCACGCCCGTTCCGGACATGATTGACACTTCACGCTCTGCTGAGCGACCGCCGTACAACACACCGACCTTACCAAAAGCCTGTGTCATGCTGGGACTCCTAATTGATGGGGAACTTTACTAATCGAACCGGCACCCATCACGATCACCACATCCCCATCTTGCGCAAAATTTAAAATCGCTTCGGGCATCGCAGCAACATCTTCAACGAATAAGGGCTCGACCTTCCCGGCAACACGCACACCACGCGCCAGAGCACGCCCATCTGCGGCCACCAACGGCGGCTCGCCCGCCGCATAAACCTCAGTCAACAGCACGGCATCTGCAGAGCCCAACACATTGACAAAATCTTCGAAGCAATCGCGCGTTCTGGTGTAACGGTGGGGCTGAAACGCCAATACGACTCGACGATTGGGCCAGGCGCCGCGAGCAGCCGCCAGAGTGGCTGCCATCTCGACCGGGTGGTGCCCATAATCATCGACCACTCTAAACGTGCCGCCCTTCTTAGCCGTGAAATCACCAATTTGAGTAAAACGACGTCCGACGCCCTTGAACTCTGAAAGCCCTTGCGCAATGGCCGCATCACTGACGCCAAGCTCTGTCGCCACTGCAATCGCCGCCAACGCGTTCAACACATTATGAACACCCGGAAGATTCAAACTGACCGCGAAGGGACTGAGCTCACCCTCGCGCGTTTGGCGCCTCACGTCAAACTGCATGCGCGTGCCAATCGCCTTGACGTTTGTCGCCACGACCTGAGCATCGGGCGACAAACCATACGTTGTCACTGGCCGCGAAATAAACGGGATGATTTCGCGCACGTTGGCGTCGTCGGCACAAACAATTGCGCTGCCATAAAACGGTAAGCGTTGAGTGAACTCTACGAAGGCACTTTTAAGTTTCGCCAAATCATGCCCATAGGTGTCCATGTGATCAGCATCGATGTTTGTGATGATGGCCATCACCGGAAGCAAATTCAAAAACGACGCGTCTGATTCGTCTGCCTCGACAACGATGAAGTCGCCCTGACCCAAGCCGGCGTTCGCACCAGCGGCGGTCAGGCGACCACCGATCACAAAGGTTGGATCGAGTCCGCCTGCCGCTAACACACTGGCAACCAGGCTCGTGGTGGTGGTTTTGCCGTGCGTGCCCGCCACAGCAATGCCTCTCTTTAAGCGCATCAGTTCAGCCAACATGACTGCGCGAGGCACCACGGGGATGCGCGCCTGACGCGCAGCGATCACCTCGGGGTTATTGTTAGCAACAGCCGTCGAGGTCACAAGCGCATCGGCGCCCGCAATATTCTCAGCCTGATGGCCAAGTGCGATTCGCGCGCCCAAACTCGCCAAGCGCTGTGTCACAGCAGAATCTGCAAGGTCTGATCCTGATATGCGGTAGCCTAAATTCAACAGCACCTCTGCGATGCCGCTCATCCCAGAGCCGCCAATGCCAACAAAATGAATATGCTCGATGCGGTGTTTCATGCTGAGGCCCCCGCAAGTTCTTCACAAATATCTGCAATGCGCTGCGCCGCCTGAGGGCGCGCATGAGCTCTTGCACGCTGAGCGACACTGCTGAGCTCTTGGCGACTACGCGCAAGTAACCACTGGCTGAGCGTATCGGGTGTTAACTCTTTTTGTTGGATGAGCCAGGCGGCCATATCATGACTTAAAAAACGAGCGTTGGCCGACTGATGATCGTCCACTGCGTGAGGATAGGGAATAAACAAGGCAGCGACTCCGGCGGCAGCGACCTCAGCCACCGTCATCGCACCCGCGCGACAAATCAACAAATCGGCGTCAGAAAGTGCCTCGGCAATATTTTCAATGAATGGCACGCAGCGAGCAGTGACTCCGGCCTGCGCGTAAGCATCTAACAGCGTATCGAGGTGCTGCGTACCGGCTTGGTGCGTCACGCAGGGGCGCTGCGCTAACGGGATCTTGGCTAGCGCCTTTGGAAGCAATTCATTGAGCGCCGTCGCTCCTAAACTGCCGCCAAGTACTAGCACCCGCAAGGGTCCCGAGCGCGTCTCGTAGCGCTGCTGGGGATTGGCCAAAGCCGCGACATCCTGCCTGACTGGATTACCTACCACCTCAGCGCGTTCGATGGCCTCTGGGAACCCCGCCAAGACACGCTGTGCGATACGCGATAACCAGCGGTTGGCCATCCCTGCAATGGCATTTTGTTCATGCAGCACCAAGGGTGTGGCACGCAAGGCACTGACCACACCGCCAGGAAACGCGACGTAACCACCCATCCCGAGTACGACATTTGGGCGAATATTTGAAAATTGTTGCCAGGCCTGTGTCAGCGCGCGCAGCAATAAGAAAGGAGCTTGGAGCTTTGCGACTAAACCCTTGCCACGAAAGCCTGCAAAACGCAGCGCAGCAAGTGAATAGCCAGCAGCTGGTACGAGCTTGCCTTCCATTTTGTCGGGGTTGCCCAACCAGCGCACAGTCCAACCGCGGGCCCGTAAGACATCAGCAACGGCCAGGCCAGGCATAATGTGCCCACCCGTACCACCCGCCATAATCAACACCACCGGAGAACGCGCGCTCATGAGCTGACCCCTCGCATCATGTTGCGATTTTCAAAGTCAACTCTGAGCACGATCGCGATTGCGCACAGATTCAGCACGATACCAGTACCGCCGTAACTGACGAGCGGCAAGGTCAGCCCCTTGGTCGGAAGCAAACCCAAACAAACGCCAATATTGATAAAGGACTGGACACCAAACCAGATACCGACACCTTGTGCCACGAGCCCCCCGAAGGGACGCTCCATCGCAATCGCTTGACGTCCGATTTCAATACAGCGATGAACCAAAACACCGAATAGGGTGATCATCAATAAAATACCGATAAAGCCGAGCTCTTCTCCGATTACGGCCATGATGAAATCGGTGTGTGCTTCCGGTAAATAGTGAAGCTTTTCGACACTCCCACCCAACCCAACACCCGTCCATTGTCCTCGACCAATCGCCACTAATGAATGCGAAAGCTGATAAGAGTCTTTCAGTATATTTTCAGGATTCCAAGGGTCTAAGTAGGCAAAAATGCGCCGCGTTCTGAAGGGAGACAGCCAGATAATTAACGCAAAGACAGAGGTCAAGAGCAGGGCGATTCCTGAAAAAATGTGTGCGTTGATCCCACCTAAAAACAAGATACCCATTGAGATCGCAATCACCACGATGACCGCACCCAAATCAGGCTCTTTCAGCAAAAGCCCAGCCACCGCGGCCAACGCCACAGCAATCGGCAAAAAGCCACGCAGGGTACTGTGCATTTGGTCTTGCTTACGGATGGTGTAGTCAGCTGTGAAGAGCAAGGCGGCGAGCTTCATTAATTCAGAGGGCTGAAAGGTGACGGGGCCAACAGGCAACCACCGCATCGCACCATTCACCTTGCGACCGATCCCAGGGATCAACACCAGAACCAAAAGTAACATCGTGATAATGAAAATCCACATGGTGGTTCGTTGCAACGTCTCGATTGGCACAGTCAGGACAAAAGCGGCAACAAACAGACCGATACCAACATAAAGGGTCTGACGCATCACGAAGTAATAGCGTCCATAGTTTGCAAACTTGGGGCCATCTGCTAATGCGATTGCGGCTGAATACACCATCAAAATACCAATTGCCACTAGCAAACTTGTCGCGACAACCAACGGTAAATCGTAGTTGCGCATCGTGGTGCGGGTTGGGCGCACAGCGTTCACGCTGTTCGTTAACTCAGCAAAGAGGCTCATGCCACCTCCCCCTGACTTAATGCAAGCTCATGCGCAGCATCAACAAAGACTAGGCCACGATGCCCGTAGTTGCGAAACATATCTAAACTGGCGCAGGCTGGCGAAAGCACAACCGCGTCGCCCTCTTGAGCCTGAGCAAAGGCAAGTTCAACCGCTTCGGGTAAGGTTTCAGCGAGCAGGCACGGCACTCCGGTTGGCGCAAGCGTGTCAAACAGCAAACGCGCATCTTGTCCAATCAGCACAACAGCGCGGGCATGCCTTGCGACAACAGACACCAAGGGCGAAAAGTCCTGACCTTTACCTGCGCCACCAGCAATTAACACCGAGCGCCGCCCCAACCCTTCTAAGCCGGCTACGGTCGCGCCAACGTTGGTTCCTTTACTATCGTTAAAGAAATCAATGCCACGCACACTACGGATAAATTCCATGCGATGCGGTTCGCCAACGTAGTCGCCTGCCGCACGAAGGATTGGCCCCAAACCAGCGCCAACCGACCGAGCCAACAAGATTGCCGCTTGGGTGTTCAGCGCGTTATGCAAACCGTGCAAGCCTAGGGCGTCCATCGGCATGAGGCGGACTAACCGGCCCGATGCGCGCTCGGGCGGTGGCGCATTCTTTTTACGCTTAACAGGCGTTGGCAAGTCGTCTTCAAACTCGGTCACCTCTGAGGTGCTCAGCCACCAAACATCATGACTACTTTCAAGTCCGACGTCGCCGGTCAACATTGGTGTGTCACGACCAAAACTTCGAACGTTCATACTCGCGAGTGATTCACACATTGCCATGACCGTTGCGTCTTCGCGATTGACGACCAATATATCTGTCATGTCGTAAATACGGGCTTTTGCCTGACCATAGGCCTGCATATTGCCATGCCAATCTAAGTGATCTTGCGTCACATTAAGCACAACAGCTGCGGTCATGCGAAGACTACGGGTTGTCTCAAGCTGAAAACTTGAGAGCTCAAGCACCCAAACATCTGGCAGCGTGTTTGTATCTAAGGCCTCGATTAACGACTCAAGTGCGGCCGGACTGATATTGCCAGCGGCACGAACACGGATCCCCGTAGCAGCCAACATGTGGCGAGTCAGTGCCGTGACTGTTGTCTTGCCGTTGGTGCCTGTCACACCCAGCACGCGTGGCGCATACTGCTGGGTCGCCTGTAGCTTCTGTAAAGCACGTGCGAACAATTCAATTTCGCCAATGACCTCAATGCCGGCGACCTCAGCTTGCACAAGCAACTCTTTGACGGGCGACAGGCCTGGCGCGAGGCCCGGACTCAACACTAGCAAGCCCACACCCTCCAGCAGCGAAGCGTCAAAAACATCGCAACCAAGGTGTAGCTCTAGCGCGGCGACATCAACTGACTGTGTCAACGCCTCAAGCCCGGCCGGACTCTGACGCGTATCGGCCACCCGCACGGCAGTACCGTTGCGTACGCACCAACGCGCTGCAGCGACGCCCGTCTCACCGAGCCCAACAATCAGGACACGAGAAGGAAGCACGGAGGACAAAACTGTTTCGGTCATCGAATCTTCAGTGAAGCTAAACCAATCAACACCAGCATCATGCTGATGATCCAAAAACGCACGACAACTTGGGTTTCTTTCCAGCCGCCCACTTCAAAGTGATGATGAAGTGGCGCCATTTTTAAGATACGTTGCCCCTGCCCATAGCGATAGCGGGTGTATTTGAACCATGTCACCTGCAACATCACCGACAAGGTTTCAACGACAAAGACGCCACCCATAATGAACAGTACGATTTCTTGTCGCACAATAATTGCAATCGTGCCCAGCATTCCACCAAGCGCCAACGCGCCAACATCGCCCATAAACACCTGCGCGGGATACGCGTTAAACCATAAAAATGCCAGGCCAGCACCTGCAAGTGCTGCGCACAAGATCATCAGTTCGCCAGCGCCCGGCACGTACGGAAACAACAAATAGCGCGAGTAGTCGACGCGCCCGACGACATAAGCAAAGACGCCTAAGGCCGAACCGACCATCACGGTTGGCATAATCGCCAAACCATCAAGGCCATCGGTCAGATTGACCGCATTACTTGTACCGACGATCACGCACCAACTCACTGCCACAAAACCCAACGCACCAAGCGGATAACTGAAGGTTTTGAAAAATGGCACCATCAGGTCTGCTCGCGCGGGTAACGTTATAGAAAAACCGCTCGTCGCCCAGTCCACCGCTACCGTCCACAAATTTGCAGTACTCGGTGCCGAGATCGCAAACATCAGATACAGTGACGCTGTCGCTCCGATCAAAGCCTGCCAAAGGAATTTCTGACGCGCAGGCATTCCCTCAGGGTCACGATGAACCACTTTTCGATAATCATCGACCCACCCCACCCAACCGAGACCGAGGGTCACCAACAATACGACCCATACATAACGGTTACGCCAATCTGCCCACAGCAAAGTACTCACAGCAATCGAAATCAAAATGAGCGCTCCGCCCATCGTTGGCGTACCTGTTTTCACTAAATGGGTTTCTGGCCCGTAGCTGCGAACAGTCTGACCAATTTTGAGCGCTGTGAGCTTGCGAATGACCCATGGCCCAGCAACCAAACCGATCAAGAGCGATGTGGCACATGCCAATACAGCGCGCAGTGTGATGTATTCAAATACAGAAAATCCGCGCGCGTAGTTCTCGGCCAGCCAGCCAGCAAGTTCAAACAGCATGTTTCACCACGTCTTTGTCAGTTGCCTCAAACTGTTCGAGGCAAGTGCGTACAATTTTTTCCATGCGCATGAAGCGCGACCCTTTGACCAAGACGCTTTTCACGAAGTGTTGCGCAATCCAGTCGCTCGCCTGCTCACTCGTTTCACAAATAATTGCTTGCGAACCAAATGCGGCTGCGGTGAAACGCGTCGCTTGCCCAAGCGTCAAGACATATTCAATGCCGCATTCGCGCGCGTATGCTCCAACCTCTTCATGCATGGCAGGCCCGTTATCACCCACCTCGCCCATATCGCCCAGTACAAGTGCACGCGGTGCTGGCAAAGAGGCCAGAACATCAATCGCCGCACGTACCGAGTCAGGGTTCGCGTTATAAGAGTCATCAATGAGCATCACGTCATTGGCCAGACGATGCGGCTGCATTCGACCTGAAACGGCGTGAAACGCAGCAAGCCCCTGCTCAATCGCCTGCATCGGAGCCCCTGCAGCCACAGCGCAGGTCGTTGCCGCCAACGCGTTCAGCAAATTGTGCCTTCCTGGCACAGACAACACGACTCGACCTTGGCCGATCGGTGTGTGCACAATGAAGCTTGTCCCCAAGGCATCGGCTCGGATGTCACTGGCCCACACCTCGGCGTCTGGGCTTAGCCCGAAACGCAAACTTGAACGCTCGCTCGCAAGCTCTAGCCACAGCTGAGAAAAGGTATCAGCACTTGGAAAAACTTTGATCCCTTTTGGCATCAAAGAGGCATAGACGGCGGCGTTTTCACGCGCAACTGCCTCAACACTCACCATAAACTCTTGATGCTCGCGCTGCGCGTTATTGACTAACGCTACAGTTGGCTCAGCGGCCTGGGCCAAGATCGCGATTTCGCCTGGATGATTCATGCCAAGCTCAATCACTGCAGCTTGATGCTCACTTCGTAGGCGCAACAAGGTCAGCGGAACACCCAACTCGTTATTCAAATTACCTACAGTCGCCAAACGGTGCGCTTCACCCAACCAAG
>Ga0114967_10000431_pt1 | contig 35563 bp, 35 predicted proteins | sample M_130628_MF_Meta_FD_92639 | JGI IMG/M metagenome (GOLD analysis project Ga0114967, IMG submission 92639) | Freshwater microbial communities from Lake Montjoie, Canada to study carbon cycling - M_130628_MF_MetaG | ecosystem: Environmental > Aquatic > Freshwater > Lake | place: Lake Montjoie...
ACGCCGAGATTGTGTTGCGCCGTTTTGTCGCCCTGGCGCGCAGCGCGGATGAACCACTTAATGGCTTCCGGCATGTTCTCGGGTACGCCGCGTCCGGTCTGGTAGCAGAGGCCCAGGTTGCATTGAGCGGGGGCTAGCTCCTGTTCGGCTGCGGAGCGATACCAACGCACGGCTTCTTCAAAATTTTGGGGCACGACGTGGCCTTGCTCGTAGAAAACGCCGAGGTTGAATTGAGCCTGCGGTTCACCGCGTTCTGCGGCGGCGTGGTACCATTTCACTGCTTCAGCGTAATTTTGAGGCACGCCCTGACCGGTTTCATAAAGAAGGCCGAGATTGAACTGCGCTGCGGGGTCGCCCTGCTCGGCTGCTTCGCGAAACCAACGCGCTGCCTCGCCTGCTTCCTGAGGAACCCCATGACCTGAGAGAAAGCAGAAGCCGAGATAGCATTGGCCCACAGGATCGTTTTGATCCGCTGACTTGCGGAACCATTTCACCGACTCGGCGTAATCCTGTTGGACGCCTTGACCGTTTTGATACGCGACGCCGAGATACGACTGTGCTTGCGCGTCGCCCTCTGCAGCGGCTTTGCGGATTTCGTCGAGCGTCTGCCAAGTTTTGCGATGACCAGCCATGTGTTTCCTGAGCGTAATCAGCGGCGTTGTGTTTTTCTTAAGCGCAGCTTCTCGCACAGGGTATTTCCTGACCGGAGCAATTCAAGCCGCGAATTGGCGGACTCAGACGCCGATGTCTTCGTTCCACAGTTCTGGACGTGCGGCGATAAAGTCATTCATCAGCTTGATGCACGTCGGATCGTTGAGGATTTCTACCTTCACGCCCTGCGAACGGACGTAAGACTCAGGACCTTGGAACGTCATATTCTCACCCACGACGATGCGAGGAATCTTGTAAAGCAATGCCGCACCGCTGCACATCGGGCACGGTGACAGCGTGGAATAGAGGATGCACCGTTGATAGATGGATGCCTTGAGTCGGCCCGCGTTTTCGAGGCAGTTCATCTCCGCATGATGGATCACGCTGCCGTGTTGGACGCGCTGATTGTGGCCGCGCCCAATGATTTGGCCATCAAGCACCAGCACTGAACCGATTGGGATGCCGCCCGCCGCGAGTCCCTTCTTCGCTTCTTGAATCGCTTCTTCGAGAAATTTGTCCATGCAGATTTCTAGTCGTAGACGGGAAAGTAATCCAGAGCAAAGACCAGACTCCCGCGTCGGCAGCAGCAAGGCTGCGTGCCTTCAACGGCTGGCAAGGATGCCCATTGCTACGCTTCTCGCAGTTTGCTCGGCAACGATGCCCAGCCAGTGGGCGGCGCGTTCACGTGCTTGAGCGGTCGTTGTGATCTGCGTCAATGAGCAAGCGTGAATGAACATCTTACGCAATTTCGGCGACTCGTGGATAATTCCCGCCAAGCCGATCACGGGGATTTTGCGCGTCCGGCAAAGCATCGCAAGCGACCCTGCGCCCTTGCCCATGAGTGTGGAAGCGTCGAGCGAACCCTCGCCGGTGATGACGAGATCGCAATCGTTGAGGTAACTCGCGAGGCGTGTGGTCTTGGCGAGCAACTCGAAGCCAGGCCTCAGTTCGCCACCCGTAAATGTGGCAAGCCCGTAACCGAGTCCGCCCGCTGCACCTGCGCCATGCGCATGAGTGAAATCAAATCCCAGTTGTTGCTTTGCGATCAATGCGAGTCGGCGCAGATTCTTCTCCGCACTGGCGAAGTCATCCGCGCGCAAACCTTTCTGCGGGCCATAGACACGGGTTGCGCCTCGTCTGCCGAGCAATGGGTTCTCCACGTCGACCGCCACGATGATCTTGGGAAGTTTCAGTGACTTTGGCTGCCGGATTTCTGCGAGCGTGTGAAGCTGCGTCCATTGCCCGATGCGCTCACCGAGCGCATCAAGAAACTCCCAGCCCAGCGCGCGCGCGAGGCCGAAGCCGCCGTCATTGGTCGCGCTGCCGCCAATGCCAAGGATGATTGTCTTCGCGCCCTTTTTCGCTGCTGCACGGAGAACTTTTTCAACGCCAAATGTATCAAGCTGGAACGGATGAAACTTTCCCGTTGGAAGCATCGCAAGACCGATGACGTTGGCGGATTCGATGATGGCGGTGCGGGTTTTTGGTTGCCACCACCACGTTGAAACGCACGTGCGATGCGAGGCATCCAACGTGGAAATGCGCTCAGGTTTCGCGCCGAGCGCATCGCTCAGCACGCTCCCGAAACCATCACCGCCGTCACTGATGGGAAGCAATGTGAGCGTGTCGCTAGGGCGGAATTTTTGCCAACCACGCGCGATGGCTTCCGCAGCTTCTTGCGCGGTAAGCGTGCCCTTGAACTTGTCCGGTGCGATCAGGATTCTCACGGCGTATTCGTGAGGTTTCTACTGCGGCGCAGGCTCGCCCGGTTGCTGCACATCGAGATCAATCAGAATCTCGCGCGGCTCAGCCCCATTGCTCGGGCCGACGAGGCCCCGATTTTCCAGTTCGTCCATGATGCGCGCGGCACGTCCATAGCCGAGCCGAAGGCGGCGTTGGAGCAATGATACGCTCGCTTTCTGTTCGCTGCGGATGACTTCAATGCATTGCTGGATTATCTCTTCATCCTCATCAATGCCGCTCTCGTTGCCGAAGGTATTCGCAGGTTTGGAAAGTTGCTGATGGATCTCCATCTCGTAACTCGGCTTGGCCTGTTTCGCGATGAAGTCTACGACGCTCTGGATTTCCTGGTCGGTCACGAGTGCGCCTTGCACCCGGATCAACTTCGCCGAGCCCGGCGGCAGATATAGCATGTCGCCTTTGCCGAGCAATTTGTCTGCGCCCATCGCGTCGAGAATCGTGCGCGAGTCCACCTTGGCGGCGACCTGAAATGCGATACGGGCCGGTATGTTCGCCTTGATGACGCCAGTGATCACATCTACGGAGGGGCGTTGCGTGGCGACGATGCAGTGGATTCCCGCCGCGCGTGCCATCTGTGTGATGCGCGCAATAGCCATTTCCACGTCGGCGGGAGCGACCAACATCAAGTCCGCCAGTTCGTCCACGATGACGACGATATAGGAAAGTTTTTCAGGGATGACGATGTCTTCCTCGCGTGGCACGACGATCTGTTCGTCCACTTCCACCGCGAATCCATCCGCGCCCGGCTCGACTTTTTCCTTCTTGGCAATGAGCGGCAATTCCAGTTCGCGGTCGGGCAACGGCTTGTTCTTTGGCCGCGCATTGAACGTGGCGATATTGCGCACACCGACGCGCGCAAAAATCTGGTAGCGTTTCTCCATCTCGTTGACGACCCAGCGCAACGCTAGGATCACCTTCTTCGGATCGGTGACAACGGGCACGACGAGGTGCGGCAGTACGTTGTATTGCTGAAGCTCGACGACCTTGGGATCAATCATCACAAAGCGCAGTTGATCCGGCGTGAAGCGATAGAGCAGCGAGGCGATGATGGCGTTGATGCAAACGGATTTTCCAGAACCCGTGCTGCCGGCGATGAGGCAATGCGGCATCTCCGCGAGGTCTGCGATGATCGGATGACCGTAAACGTCCTTGCCCAGCGCGACGGGGATGCGCGCCTTGCTGTTGCGCCATTCGTCGGACTCGAACAAGTCGCGCATGATGACCTTGGTCTTGACCTTGTTGGCCACCTCCACGCCCACGGAACTTTTGCCAGGAACAGGCGCGAGGATGTTGATGCGTTCGGCCTTGAGTGCCGCGGCGATGTTGTTGGAGAGGGCGGTAATCTTTTCTAGCTTCACGCCAGGCGCGGGATGCAATTCATAGCGCGTGATCGTGGGACCTTTGGTGATGTCGCCAAGCTCAACTGGGATGTCGAACTGCGCGAGTGTCTGCCGCATGAGCTGGGCGTTGGCGAGCAACTCTTCCTTTGATTCCGTGGGCTTCACCGTCATGTCTGGTAACTGGAGAAAGTCCAGCGACGGGAGCTGATAATTCCCGATCATGGGCGTGGACGCCACGGTGATCGGTTTCTTGACCTTGGGCTTCGGACGCAAGGACGGGAGTCCGGTAATGTTTACGACGTGTTCAGGCTTCGGCTCGTCGGGCTTGTCTTCGGATTTGTCGCTGTCCTCGCCGTCGGAAACCTTCTCCTCAACCTTAACGGGTGCTTCGGATTTGCGACCTAACACATCTTCGGCGGAAGCGGCTTTGAGTTCACTGGCGGGGATTACGACTCCTTCGTCCGGGGGCAGAATTTCCTTCTCAGGTTCGGGTGCGAAAGACTTTTTGCCGCGACCTAGCTTCGCTTGCGGTACGCTCAGGTCGCGCACGTTGGGTTCGGGCACGGACTTAAAATCCTGACCCAACGCCGGAGCGGTGGGGATGCTTTTGCCCATGCCGCCAACGGCCTTGGCGACTTCCCCTTCGAGTTCGCGTTTTTTCTTTTCGAGTTCACGTGCCTTGCGTTCGAGAGCGGCTTCAGCTGCGCTTGCGCCAGCTTTAGCCACGGGCAGCGACTCGCCATCGAACCGCGCCTGCAACCATTCCCCGAGCTTGAAGTTGGTCAGGAACAGGACTCCAATCAATGCCATCGCACCGTAAAGAATGACCGCGCCGATCTTGCCTGCCATCCAGAAGATGTATTCGAATGTGCCCCAACCAAGCGCGCCACCTGCGCTTTGACTGCCGAGCGATATATGGATTGTCCCGGTCAAGCCGGAGTCGAACATGATGTGCAACAAGCCCGTCAGCGAGAGCAACAAGATGCCAGCCCACATCACGCTCCAGCGCGAATGTTCTCGGAGATAACCTAGAAAGTTGAACAGATAACCCACACCAAAGGCCGCAAATAAAATCGGGATGATGTAAGCCGTGACTCCGAAGACAAAGAAAAAGCTCCATGCTAGATGAGCTCCTAACCAGCCGATCCAGTTATGAAGCGGCTTGTTCACCGGGTTGACCAGCCCTGCGATGTCGCCCCGGTCAAAGGACAATTGTGCGAACAGCAGCAACACCGCTGCGGCAAGAAGCCCCACGCCGATGAAATCCGACCAGCCATGATGTGATTCCGATGCGTCTTTCCGTGACATGGCAGCAGGGTAACAGCGCACGACGCTGAGTTCAAAGTTGAAAAAGAACTCTGTTGCGTGTCTCTTATCCAAAACGATGTCGTTGAATCAACAATCACCAATCCGAACTCAGTCTCCGGCGCGCTGGAGTCGCCATCTCTCCCGATGTGCATGCCTCGCGCTCTTGTTGTTCTGCGGCTGTTCCAGCTTCAACAGCGAATGGCGGCGCGTTGGCAAACGACCCGTCGCGCAGGATTCCATCGCAGGTCGCTGGGAAGGCCGTTGGATAAGCGATGTGAATGCACACACAGGTCGGTTGCGTTGCATCATCACGAGCGAAACCAGCGGGGTCTGCCAAGCCCGGTTTCGCGCGACGTATCTGAAGGTGCTGCGCTACAGCTACACGGTTCTCCTGAAGGTCGAGCGCCGCGACAATGGATGGGTTTTCAGCGGTGAGGAGGATTTGGGAGCGATGGCCGGCGGAATCTATCGCTACCACGGCAACGCCACAGCCATGAATTTTCATTCGATTTACGATTCGAAATACGACCGAGGCTTGTTTGAAATGCGCCGTCCGTGAGGCCCTTCTCAGATCAAGCTAACAACTTCTTCACCAATTCTCCGTGCACGTCTGTCAGGCGGAAGTCACGGCCTTGGAAACGATAGGTGAGTTTTGTGTGATCGAAGCCGAGCAGGTGCAGAATCGTCGCGTGCAGATCGTGGACGTGAACTTTATCCTGCGTCACGTTGAAGCCGAAGTCGTCGGACTCGCCGAGGGTGAGGCCGGGTTTCACACCGCCGCCCGCGAGCCACATCGTGAAGCAATTCGGATGATGATCGCGCCCGTCGTTGCCTCCTTGGACCATCGGCGTGCGCCCAAACTCACCGCCCCACACAACGAGCGTGTCGTCCAGCAGCCCTCGCTGTTTGAGGTCTTTGAGTAACGCTGCGCTGGCTTGATCTGTGTTGGCGCAGTTCTTCTTCAGGTCGCCCACCAGGTTTCCGTGTTGATCCCATGCTTCGTGGAAGATTTCAATGAACCGCACCCCTTTTTCCGCCATGCGGCGCGCGAGCAGGCAGGCATTGGCAAAAGAACCTTTGCCTGGCTCGGCACCGTACATTTCAAGGACTTCCTTTGGCTCTTTGGAAATGTCCATCAACTCCGGTGCGGTCGTCTGCATGCGCGACGCGAGTTCGAACTGGTTGATGCGCGTGGCGATTTCGGGATCGCCAACCACGTCGAGATGTTGCTGGTTCAGCTTCTTGATCGAGTCGATCGTGGCGCGTTGAATTTGATCGTCCACACCCTTGGGGTTCGAAAGATAAAGCACCGGATCGCCGACACTACGGAACATAGTTCCCTGATGAACCGATGGCAGAAAACCCGCGCCCCAGTTACCCGCGCCTGCGCTCGGGCCTTTGGTGCCGGTGCTGAACACGACGAATGCCGGCAGGTCCTGAGATTCTGTGCCCAGCCCGTAACTGCACCACGCGCCGATACTCGGACGACCGAACTGCATGCTGCCCGTGTTCATCAGCAACTGTCCAGGCGCGTGATTGAACGCATCTGTGTGCATGGACTTCACGATGGCGATATCGTCTGCCATCGTGGCAAGATGCGGCAATAACTCTGAGAGTTCCGCGCCACACTTGCCGTGTTTGGCGAACTTGAACTTCGGGCCGAGCAAAGTGGAGTTGGGACTAATGAACGCGGCTCGATAATCTTTGATCAGCTCTGCGGGCGGCAATGTGCCGTCGAACTTCGCAAGTTGTGGTTTGTAATCGAACAACTCGAGATGGCTAGGCGCTCCAGCCATGAACAGGAAGATGACGCGTTTGGCTTTCGGCGTGAAGGGCGGTTGCTTGGGCGCGAGCGGCCCGGCGAGCGCGGATGCAGCGAAACCGTTTTCACGCAGCAACGAGCCGAGCGCAATCGCGCCCAGACCTAGGCCGCATTGTTGAAAGAACCAGCGTCGTGAAATTTCCTGCGGGCTTTTGCCTCGATATAGGTGATCGTGACAACTCATGGTTATTCTTTTGTGATGGCCTCGTCGAGATTCAGCAGCACGCGCGAGACGACGGTGTAAGCGGCAAGTTGCGTGGGTGTTGTTCCACTCGGGAGGTTGGTGACCGATCCCATTTTTCCCGTGCCAAGTTCGGTCGCATTCACCCAGCCGTCGGCGATGTGCTTTGTTTGTTTTTGTAACAGCGTGAGAAGTTCTTTGCGCTCGCTATCAGTAGGCGGACGCGAAAGGGCGCGGCGGAAGGCGAAATTGATTTTTTCGGCATCATTTTTGCCGCCCTCAGCCAAGGTTTTTCGCGCGAGGGCTTGAGCGCATTCCATGAAGGTGGTTTCGTTCAATGAGACGAGCGCTTGCAGCGGTGTATTCGAACGCAGCCGTCGGACGCACGAGAAATCGCCGTTGGGCGCGTCGAATGTTTGCAGCATGGGATAAGGCACGGAACGGTAGCGGAAGATGTAGAGACTGCGGCGGTATTTCTCCGCGCCAGGATCTTCCTTCCATGTCTTTGGACCGTAACTGGCCGGCGGTTCGAACAAGAATTCCGGGGCCGGTGGAAACACGCTGTGTCCGCCAAGCGTAAGATTCAGCAGGCCGCTGCTGGCGAGCGCGATGTCGCGGACGATTTCGCCCTCGACCCGGAATCGTGGCCCGCGTGCGTGCAGGCGGTTGTAGGGATCGCGGGTGTAAAGCTCCGGTGTGACGCGCGAGGATTGGCGGTAAGTCGCCGAGTTGACGATGAGACGTTGCAGCTTTTTGATGCTCCAACCCGAGTCCATCAACTCGCAGGCCAACCAGTCCAACAATTCGGGGTGCGATGGCAGTTCTGCGCGCGTGCCGAAATCCTCGGGCGATTCGAGCAAACCCGTGCCGAAGTAGCATTGCCAGACGCGATTCACGAGTGAGCGCGCCGTCGTGGGAGATTTTTTGTCTAAAAGCCACTTGGCCAGCGTGAGGCGCGATCCATCAGCAGTCGGAGGGAGTGGATGGAGGAATGCTGGCGTGCCAAATGAAACCTCATCGGCAGGTTTAAGCCAGTCCCCGCGTTTTAACAGATGAGTCGGACGCTTGTCGTTGCCGATGCCATTGCCGTCGCGAGCGATCAACGTGAAAGAAGATTCGCCCTCCGGCCACTGTTTCCAAAACGCCTCAATTTTTTCATTCGTGTCCTTGAACTCCGCCACCGTCGTGCGCCAATAGCTGAATACGGCGGCGATCTGTCCTTCACTCCGGCGATCACGTGGTGTTTTGAAAATCTCCCGGACAGATGCTGGCAAGGGGTCAGCCACCACATTTGTCGCGCTCGTGACGCTGACGCGGAAGCGGCCGAGATTATGATTCTGATTGTCGTCAGAATTCCAACCGCCGTGTTCCTGCACCAAGCGGATGTGCATGATCATGCTGTTGGTGAAATGCAGCGGTTGGTCAGGGATGAAGACGGCTTTGCGGGCCTGATTGCGTCGGCCTGGTCCGGCATCGATTCCCCAAGCCGTTTCCGTTTTGCCATCGATCGCGAATTCAACCGGTCCATAGAAGCGTTTCTTGTCGGATTTGTCATAGAACTCGGATTCCAATTGCTTCTCGCTATTGCTGAAGTCGGCGGTTGCTTTGACGAACTTCACTTCGAACCGGCTCGATGAGTTCTGCACATCCACAAACTCGACTTTGAATTCACTCAACGCTGACATGCCCTTGATGGAACGGCCCGGTCCGTGACCCGGCAGATTGGGCTCGGTCAATTGCTCCAAACGAAACGCGCCAATGTCCTTCACTTGGTTCGTGTTGACGAACAATGCCCGCCACTTCGTGGGCGCATATCCCGCAGCACGGATTGAATTGTCGTCGTAATAGTAAAACCGCGCGCCGGACAAATCGCCCGGATGCAGCCGGGACTGCACCGGCAGCCATTCCGGTTGGTCGTTCTTGACCGAATCTTCCCACTGGTTCATGCGGTATTCCCAATCCCTGGTCGTGTGGCGTAATCCGGTCTCAAGATCGCGAATCTGTCGCGAAAGGTTCGCCACCTGCATTTGTTGTTGGGGCGTGTAAACAATTTCCGCCGCTTCGTGATCGTTGTTCAGAAAGGCGAACAGTTTGTAATATTCTTCCTGCGAGATCGGATCGAATTTATGGTTATGACATTGCGCGCATTGAATGGTCAAGCCGAGCACACTTTTGCCGATGGCATCCATTCGGTCGAACATAGCCTCCATGCGGAATTGTTCGGGGTCGATGCCGCCCTCTTCATTAACCATCGAGTTTCGGAGGAAGCCAGTGGCCACGATGTCGTCCTGGGTCGCGTTGGGTAGCAGATCGCCTGCAAGCTGTTTGGTAACGAACTGATCGTAAGGCAAATCTGTGTTAAATGCATTCACCACCCAATCGCGGTAGAACCAGACGTTGCGAGACTTGTCCTTCTCGAAGCCGTCTGAATCAGCATAACGCGCTGCATCGAGCCAGTGGCGTCCCCACTTCTCACCGTAATGCGGCGACGCGAGCAAACGCTCTACTTGTTTCTGGTATGCATTCGCAGATTTGTCAGCGACGAATGCATCCACGTCCTCCGGTGTCGGCGGTAGCCCGACGAGATCAAGCGAGAGCCTGCGGAGCAAAGTGAACTTGTCCGCTTCAGGAGATGGCTTAAGTTTTTCGGCGTCGAGCCTGGCGAGGATGAAATTATCCACCGATGCGCGCGGCCATTTCTTTTCCGACACAGCAGGCAGTGCCGGGCGTGCCGGAGCCTTGAACGCCCAGTGATTAGTGTTGTAGGTGAATTGTTTGGTCGATGCAGCAGTGGACCATTCTGCGCCTTGATCTATCCACGCCCGCACCAGACCCATCTGTTTTGAAGTTAACTTTTCTTTCTTCTTCGGCATCTGCGCGAGATCGGCATGCGTGCCTGCGAGGACTTGCACGAGGATGCTCGCGGCGCTGTTGCTGACGACGATTGATGGCCCGGTGTCGCCGCCTTTGAGCAGATCAGCTCGACTATCCGCGCGCATCCCGGATTCCTGCTTCTTCTCGCCGTGACAATCATAGCATCGTTCTACGAAGAGAGGTTTAAGCTCCGTGGCAAAATCAACCTTTTGGGGGGCGGACGCGAGAAGGTTGCTGGGCTGTGCATTCGATGTGAGCAAGAGGGACGAGCCTGACAGACTTGCGAGCAAGCAAGTGGCTGCCTGGATTTTTAAGCATGAATTAAAAGGATTCATTTGGCTGCTATTCCATCATGTCGAACCACGCCCGCGTGGCAAAGCTCCGAAATTTCACGTCTTCGCGCTGGCAACTCTACCGCGTCCTTTGTTCAATCAGCCATGCGTAAGGTGCAGCAAAAACTTTCCGTGGCGCGCGGCGAACGTCCCGCCGAACTTCTCTTCAAAAACGCCCGCGTTGTCAACGTCCTCAGCGGCGAGGTTCATTTGACAAACGTGGCCGTCGAGGATGGCCGCATTGTTGGCTTCGGTGAGTATAAGGCGCGCAAGGTCATCAATCTGCGCGGCGCGTATCTTGCGCCGAGTTTGATCGACGGACACTTCCATGTGGAAAGCTCGATGCTCACGGCGGGCGAATTCTCCCGGGCTGTCGTCCCGCACGGTACAGGCGCGGTGGTCATTGATCCGCACGAATACGCCAACGTCCTCGGCCTTGACGGCATCCGTTACGTGCTGGAGTCTTCAAAAAATCTGCCGGTGGATTTCTTCATTATGTTGCCAAGTTGTGTTCCGGCGACACATCTCGAAACCGCAGGTGCGTGTCTCACAGCGGATGACCTGAAGCTGATGATCGGCGATGAACGCATCGCTGGCGTGGCGGAATTGATGAATTACCCCGGTGTTTATCTCGGCATGAAAAGCGAACTGGCGAAGATCGAAGCGGGCAAGGGCAAGAACATCGATGGTCACGCGCCAGGTTTGCGAGGAAAAAACCTCAACGCCTACGCGCTTGCCGGGGTGCGTTCGGATCACGAATCGGTTGACGTGGACGAAGCGAGAGAGAAACTCCGCCTCGGCATGCACATCCTGTTGCGTGAAGGCAGCACGGAACGCAATCTCTCGCACCTGCTCCCACTGATCAACGCGCACAATTCGCAGAATTGTTCCTTCGCCACGGACGACAAACTCGCAGGAGACTTGGTGAACGAGGGGCACATTGACCATGCCGTTCGCGTGAGCATCAAAGGCGGCGTGTCGCCCATCGCAGCGTTGCAGATCGCCACGATCAACACAGCCCGGCATTACCGGCTTCAAAACCTTGGAGCCATCGCCCCGCGTTTCTGGGCGGACTTCATCGTGTTCGATGATCTGAAAAACTTTCGCGTACGTCAGACCTACAAGAAAGGTGTGCTGGTGGCGGAGGACGGAAAGTATCTAGCAAAGAATCCCGCGCGTGTGCCGCTACCTCGCAGCACGATGAACATGAAGTTTAAGCCGCACGACTTCAATGCGAAGGCTCGCAGCGGAAAGATTCGCGTGATCGAGATCATTCCCAATCAGATCGTGACGCGGCAGCAGATCGAAACTCCGCGCGTAGAGAATGGGTTGGTCGTCTCTGACACGAAGCGCGACATTTTGAAGATGGTCGTCATCGAACGTCACCACGCGACTGGCAATGTTGGCGTGGGATTTGTTCACGGGTTCAAATTGAAACGCGGCGCGCTCGGCTCAACCGTGGCGCACGACGCGCACAATGTCGTAGTCGTAGGCACGAACGACGCTGACATCCTTCGAGTAATCCAAGAACTGGAAAAACGTCAAGGCGGTCAGGTGGCGGTCGCGGATGGAAAAGTGACCGCCGCGCTCGCATTGCCCGTGGCGGGATTGGTTTCAGACAGACCACTGGCTGAAGTGCTGAGGAAGATTGACGGATTAAATTCAGCGGCCCACGAGATGGGTTGCGACTTGGTAGCGCCCTTCATGACGCTATCGTTCTTGAGTCTCTCGCCAATCCCGGCGTTGAAGCTGACAGATCAGGGATTGATTGACTCAGCGAAACTGCGCAAGACGAGTTTATTTGTCTAAGCCGGAACACGCCCTACTTCTTCCCTGAATAAAGCTGAAACACTCCCGCTACGCATAACGATGCCCCGCCTACATACATCCAGGTCGTCTTGTTATCCGTAGAGCTTGTGACGATGCGGTGAAGTTGGCCTTTGAGCGACTCTGCTTTTTGATAACCGAAGACGAGCAGCAATACACCCGTCACCATCAATACAATTCCAATCAAGGTTCGCATGATTAATCCTTCTCAGTCTTTTCGCGACCAAACTCCGGGCAGCAAGAGCATTTGGTCCCGTAACAATCGGCGCAGATTTTTTGACCACCGAAATCTATCGCGCTGAAGCAGCCGCACTCGTCGCACGTCAGGTTTTCATCGGGTTTGATTTCGGTTTTCATCTCGCGTCACATTTTGTGTTTGGCGAGCTTCCAAGCGATGTAGCCACCTTGGATCATCGCCAACACGATCAGTCCGACACCCGAAAGTCGTTCCATCTTCACCATAGTTTTCTCCGTGAACTTTTTGTGGCCGAGTGAAATCGCCCAACTCAAGCCCGTGAACCACAGCCCTACGCTCACTGTCACGCCCGCCAGGCACGCTAGTTTACTTTCGCGATTTGGCTCTACCCAACCGCGCGAGATGAAGTTTGCACTGAGAATGATCCAACCCAGGAGCACGCCCGGATTGGCAAGCGTCCGGACAAAACCGATCATGAACGCGGAGTGCGGATGCAACCTCTCTTCTATGCGCTCCTCGATCCTTTGCTCGATGTTTTCCACTAGCGGCACTCGTTTAGCGATGAGAAAGCGCACTCCTAGGAACAGCATGAATGCAAAGCTGAACACTTCCATAACAGATTTGATCCAACCCGTCTCGAAGAACGCCGCGAAACCCGTGAAAGCAATCGCACAATAGATGACTTCCATGGCGGTGGCGCCGAGGCCAATCAAGGCGGCCCATTTGAAACCGCACCGCGCGCCTTCGTTGAGGATGGTGATGTTGACCGGACCGACCGGGATACACAAAAGGAGACCACTAATGAAGCCCGTAAAAGCAGCTAGAAAGATGGGCGGTAGTTCCAACATGACATTTAATCCGCGCGCTTGGAGGGTTCTTCATCCTCGTCTTGCTCCTCGATTTCGTGACGCATCTTGCGGGAAATGTAGGGTCGCACAAACCCATAGACGAGATACGCAGTGAAAAAAATCGGTAGAACATAGATCAAAACTTTTTCCCGCAACACCAGCACTCCACCCAGCAACGCTGCGCCGAGAAACGCCTTCGTGAACGTACTCGTTGATTTGAAACCCAGCGTTTTGAAGCTTGGATACCGCACTGTACTAACCATCATCGCCGACAGGAACACCAGCACGATAGCGGGCACATATTTCCAATGACCTAAGTCGCGATCTTTTTCGTTCAGATGGATGATCAGCATCGTCACCGAACCGACGAGTCCTGCCGCCGATGGAATTGGGAAGCCGAGGAAATCCTTATTCGTACCACCACCGGGCATGGTGGCGAGACAGTTGAATCGCGCCAGCCGGAACGCCCCGCAAAGCAGATACATAGAAGCGATGAACCAACCGACTTGAGGGTGATCTTTGAACACATCACCCAACACCACCCGATGCACGAGGAACGCCGGAGCCACACCAAAGGAAACCAAGTCCGCCAGCGAATCGAACTCCCGCCCGAACGGACTCTCCACGCCAGCCATCCGCGCCACGCGACCGTCGAAAAGATCGAACACACATGCCGCGAGAATAAAAGCGAGCGCGAGTTTAATATCGGTGTAATCGCCCAACCCAAGGCGAGCCTCCACGATCTTTGTTAATGCAACAAAGCCACAAAAAAGATTTCCCGCCGTCAGCAGGTTCGGCAGGAAATAGATCTTCAGCTTAGGCTCGGATGCAGCACCGCTGGGTGTCGTTTCATTTTCAGCCATAATTGAAACTGTCTAATTCAGAGTTGCCAGAATACTTTCTCCTCCAACCATTTTGTCGCCAAGCTTCACTTTGATCGTCGCACTCATCGGCAGATAGACGTTCCCGCGGGATCCGAATTGCACAAGGCTGATGCGCTCGCCCGCCGCCACCGTCTCGCCCGCTGCTGCCCAGACGTTGATACGACGCGCAATCAACCCTGCGATAAGGCGGACGCCGAGTTTTTGTTCGGGTGCTTCAGCCGGGATGAAACCGATCAACACGTTCTCGTTGAACTCTGCGCAATCGCTCCGTGTCGCGCTCAGATACTGACCATCGCGATGCTTGTGGAAAACCATCTTGCCGCTCAACGGTGCTTTCTGGACGTGAACATCGAAGACATTTAGAAAGATCGAAATGCGTCGACACTTGCCGCCCATGAATTCCAATTCCTCTGTCTCATCAATCAAGTCCACCGTTCCGTGGGCTGGGGCTAGAACTAGTTTCTTGCCCGGCGGAACTGTCGCATCCGGATCGCGGAAAAAGTTAAATGTAAAGATGGCAAACAAAAGCCACAGCACCGCCAGCAAACCGCTCAAGCCGAGGATGAAACCACCAAATTTCGAAGCCAGAAACCCCACCAGCAACAACAGCAGAACTGCCCCCAACGAGAAGAATATTATTTTTAACGCCGCAGCTTGTGCTTTACCCGCATGTTTCATGCAGTCAAGGTAGGGACGGCTCGCGCACGTTCAAAGAACAAAATCCAAATCGCCCTAAACACAGAGCATTGCCCCGCGCCCCATGCACAACTTGTCATCACACTGGGAACACCTGACAAAACTCGCGCTTGCCGAAGTGGAAGCCACGTTGGCGGAGTTGCCCGCGCCACTAAGCGAACGAGCGGCGCGTGTGCCTGTTACGATTGAGCCGAAGCCGAACGCAGGGGTTGTGGCCGAAGGTATTGCCGAGGACTCACTTGGTCTGTTCAGCGGCCCGTCATTCGGAGACGAAGACAACAGCGCGTCGCCGCTGCCACCGCAAATCATCTTGTATCTGGAAAATCTGTGGGACTTTGCTGAAGCTGATGAAGAAATCTTTCTGGAAGAAGTCCACACCACGTACCTCCACGAACTCGGCCACTACCTTGGTTTGGACGAAGACGATTTGTTTGATCGCGGTTTGGAGTGAGTTGCCGATAATCTCTTGACCATTCTGCGCCAACCTTTCACTTTGCGCGCCGTGTTCCTAAAAACTGTATTTACATGTCTCGCGTTCCTGGTCGCTGGGACTTGTCTTGGCATCGAGCCCGAACGCTCGGTCATCCAAATCCTCACTTATCGCCAGTCGCCCGACTGGTCTGCGCCGTGGCGATTCGACGTCGTGCAACGCGCAGGCGGCTCGGGCTTCGTCATTCGTGGCAAACGCATCATGACAAACGCGCACGTTGTCAGTTGGGCACGGCAGATCATCGTACGGAAATATCAAGACGCAAAACCCTACGCGGCTAAGGTTGAATTCGTGGCGCACGATTGCGACCTCGCGATCCTCACGGTAGAGGACGAAAGTTTTTTTGACGGATTGCCAGCGCTCGGCTTTGGCGATCTGCCCAAAGTGCGTTCGACGGTCATCACTTATGGTTACCCCGCCGGCGGCGAAGAAATTTCCTACACACGGGGCGTCGTGTCTCGCATTGAACTCAGCCCCTACTCGCACATCGGCAATCGCCGGCTGCTCACAGTCCAGACGGACGCCGCCATAAATCCCGGCAACAGCGGTGGCCCTGTGGTGCAAGATGATCGCGTAGTGGGCGTGGCGTTTCAAGGCATCAAGTCATTGGAAGGCGCGGGCTTTTTCATTCCACCCCAAGTGATCCAGCGCTTCCTCAAAGACATCGAGGACAAACACTACGACGGCTTACCGCTCGCCGGTGCGGGCATCGCATCGTTGCAAAATCCTGCGTATCGCGCGCTGCTGAAATTGCCGGATAACAATCTCGGCGCGCGGGTGGACCGCATCCGGTCGAAGACCCACACGAAAAATGTGTTGCGCGCGGACGACGTGATTTTGAAGATCGGTGAATTTGCCGTGGCTAGCGATGCCACGATTTTGTTCCAAAGCAATCGAGTGTTCTGCGCGATGGGTTTTCAACTCGGTCAAAGCGGCGACAGTGTTCCGGTGCAACTCTGGCGGGACGGTAAGTTGCAAGATGTGACGGTGACATTAGAGGCTGCGGTAGATGATCAGTGCGAGGGCAATCAATTCGATGTCGAGCCGCGCTACTTTGTTTTCGGCGGGCTGGTGTTCACGCAATTATCGCTGGATTATTTGCGCGATTCCGGGCGTGAAGGTTCTGAAGCCACAGCGGGCGAGCTCAACTACGAACTCTTCTTCCGAAATCGCGAAGAACCAGAACTTGCTCGCGAAGAGCCCGTGGTCCTCAGCAGCGTTTTGACGGATGCGGTCAACGCCAATTTCATCACGCGGGGGCGGGTGTTAGTGGATCGTATCAATGGCATCCGCATCGAGAAGGTTGCCGATGTGATCCGAGCCTTCGCCAGCAGCACAAATACCCACGACATGATCGAGTTTGGAGGACGCGGCTCGTTCGAAACTCTGGATCACGCGGAAGCAGTTCGCGCCAACACCAAAATCCTCAAGACCTACGGCATCACCCAAGACCGGCATCTATGAAAAATCATTTCGCAATCAGATTGCTGCTATTGATCGCGCCATTGGCTGCATTGGCTGAAACCATTTCGACGAACGCGTCCACTTGGGAAAAATCCGTAGTGAACATCGAAGTCGCGCGAAAGTCCTACGACTATTATCAACCGTGGAATCGCCGCAGCGAACGCGCAGCGAAGACAGGCGTCGTTGTCGGTGAGCGCCAGATTCTCGCCACGGCTCAGGGCCTATCCGACCAAACGCTCGTTCGCATGCAGAAAAATGGCCGCGGCAAATGGGCGACGGCCAGCGTTGTATGGATTGATTATCACGCCAATCTTGCGTTGCTCACGACTGAGGACGCGGCGTTCTGGCGCGATCTTCGTCCCGCCGACCTGACCAGCAAGCCGCCCGCTGAAGGCGCGAAGTTGCAAATCGTTCGATGGCGCGAAGGTAAATTGGAAAATCGCCAGGCCGAGTTCACCCAATACTCCGTAAACGAAAGTGTCGGTAGCGCGATCAACCACGTGCAGATGGAATTGGATTCTGAGATTCGTGACGCCGGATCAGGCGAGCCTGTCATCACCGATTCGCGAGTTGCAGGCATCACCGCGTCGCAACTTGGTCGGACGTGCAAAGTCATCACCGCTTCATTCATCCACTCGGTGGTCGATGCGCACAAATCTGTTAGCCCACGCGTGCTCGGCTATTTTCATTTCTACTGGCAGCCTGCTGAAAACCCTGCGTCGCTCGCGCAATTAAAACTTTCCGGAGAGCCTCGCGGCGTTCTCGTCATCAATGTCCCCGAACGTCTCGATGGCGTCGATTGCGTTCTCAAGCCGCGCGACATCATTTTGAACATTGATGGATTCGACCTGGACATGCAGGGCGATTACATCGATCCGGAGTTTGGTTCTCTTACGTTGGAAAATCTCTCCACACGGGGCCGTTGGGCGGGTGACGACATGAAGATGAAGATTTGGCGGGATGGCAAACCGCTCGACGTGATGTATCGTCTGCCTGGATACGATTTCAAAAACTCGCTCGTCCCCATTGCCGTCCACGATCAAATGCCGGATTATCTCATCGTGGGCGGGCTGGTGTTTCAACCGCTGACGACGCCTTATCTTCAACGTTGGGGCAGCGAGTGGGAGCGCACTGCGCCATTCCGCCTGAATCATTATCGCAGCGACGAAGCCACCAAAGCCAAGCCGTCGCTCGTGATTCTCTCACAGGTGTTGCCGGACAAATTTAATATCGGCTATCAGGAGTATCGCTCATTAGTGGTTAGCCAAGTGAATGGCCAGACCGTTAATAAGCTTGCTGATTTGCAAGCCGCATTGAAAAAACCCAAGGATAAGTTTCATATCATAGACTTCGTGCCGAACGAATCCCTCCAACGCATCGTCCTCGCCGCTGGAGACACCGAACGCGAGGCGACTCAACGCATCCTCAAACGCTTCGGCATCGCGGATGCCGAGCAGATCACGAGCAAGTCTGCTGCTGGAAAATAATTCATTTGCAAGAACTAGACACAAATTCGCTTCTTTAATTTCGCGCTTCTTTTCAAAATAATCCAACCGTGCCGAAGTGGATAAAGTTCATCATCGCCGTCATGCTGTTGCCGGTTTGTGTCGGCGCAGGCATGACGCTGTGGCGAGTGATGCAGGCGTGCGGCAGTTCTGACCTCACCCTGGTGCCAGTGGTTGGGGGTGCACTTTGCTGGCTTGCAGTCTATCAATTGTTGCCCAAGCCCATGTGGATTTACGTGTTCGGACATGAACTCACGCACGTCATCTGGGTTTGGCTCTTTGGCGGCAGCGTGAAGCAATTCAAAGCCTCATCCGAGGGCGGACACGTAATCGTGAACAAAACAAATTTTCTTATCGCACTCTCGCCGTATTTCTTTCCGCTCTATGCCGTGATGGTCGTCGCCGTGTTCGTCACCGGTCATCTCATCTGGAATTGGACGGGTTTTATGGTCTGGTTTCACTTACTTGTCGGCGCGGCATACGCATTCCACATCACGCTCAACACCCATGTGCTTAAGACGCAGCAATCCGACATCACGAGCCAAGGCTATTTATTTTCCGCAGTAGTGATTTTCCTTGGCAACGTCCTTGTGGTGCTGATCGGGCTGCCTCTGCTCACCGCCAAAGTCGGCCTCGCACAAATGTTCGGGTGGTGGTGGGAAAGTGCGCATCACATTTTCCAGAGCATCGGAAAAATGTTTTGAGTCCAGTCGTAGATTGGATGAGTTGAAGAAGTTCGAAGCCGGCGACCTTCGTGCTCCGCCCGCGTCTCTCAAGTCCCGCTGTATAACACATTTCTTTACAGGTTTTCTCCCGGTCTTTACAGTCAGGTTATGCCTACGGAATACGATTCCACTGAATTTGTAGATACTGACTTCCAAACAACCAAGTCGCCTTACGGGACGACAGCTGCTACCTCTGCTGCGAACACGTTTCGTGCGCCGACACGGGAGGAGGTGGACAACCGTGTTTCCGAAGCGCAACAGAAGCTCGCTGAGCTGAAGCGCGCCCAGGAAGAACTGGAACGCGAACGCGCCGGTCTCGAAGAAGTGCGCCGCCGTCAAACAGAGTTTCAAACCGGACGGCAAGAGATGATTCAGAATCTGACGCGTGGGCTCGGCTTGCTTGAAGAGGCGGAATTCGCCGCGCGACGCGACGCAGAGCAAATGTCCAAATCCATCGCAGACATGCACGACTCGCTCGCGAAAGTTCAGGCGATCAACGAAGACACGTGGTCGAAGGAAAGTTTTAACGTGGAACTCACGCGGGCGCTGACCACACTGGAGAGCTCGCGCATGGAATGGAACGGCGCACGGTTGAAATTCACCGTATTGTCGGGTCATCCCGAGAATGTGAGCGCGGCAACCGCGCGCGAGACGGGCGTGCCGCAATTGCTCGGTCCGAAAAGTTTCTGGCAGCTTTGCAAGTTAGGACTAGCGATAACATGGCCCTTGGTGGCTGTGGCGATGGTCGGCCTCGGAGTGTTGGTGGCGATATTGTTGCGCCCGCATTGACGGCGAGCCTCAGGTCAAACCGCAGTTGTCCGTGAATTCACATGGATTGGTTGAACAAAAAATCCGATCCGGTCTCCGAACGCACGCAGGCGTTGAACTCAGAGATCGAGGCGTTAGAAGCGCAGATAAAAAAGCTAGACGATCAGCTGAATCGGGCACCAGCTAATCCGCGCCTGCGGTCCACCGCAGTCCCGCACGGTGTAACAATCAATCATCCCTACAACCACGCAGCCTCCACCGAATGCACACCAATCGCGGGGCATAGCGAGCCGGTATTCGAGGAAATCAGTCAGGAACGGATTACCTCGCGCAATGAGATGCCCAATTCAAAGGAATACTTCAACGAATTCGGAGTGCGCAAATTTGATTTTCCGGCCTTGATTCAAGGCATACGCGTTTTTTTTACTGGCCCTAGCACGAGCAATCCGAGGCTGGTCAATTACCTCGCAGCCGGCGGCGTGCATGGACTGCGTCCGCTGCGGAAAGAAAAGCGCGTAGCGCGAAATCGTTTCATTTTTTTTTCAACACTTCTCTTTCTCGGTATGTTCGGGATTTTTTACTGGTATTTCCGCCACCGTTGACCACGCATGATTACCAAACTTGATTCGCAATTCGCTGAATTGCCCGTCGTCACGACTGATGGTGTTTTCGTGGCCCGCTATTCTGCTGGAGGTCTGAGCGGGCTTGATTTTCCATCAATAAGAAATAACTCCAAGAATAGCGCCGTCGCTACTCCTGCAAACGTTCGCAGGTGGCATCGTTTGACATCAAAAGCGGTGAACAAAATACTCGGAGGGCAAATACCCACCGAACTTCCCCCAATGGACCTTTCGTGCGGAACAGAATTTCAACTGAGCGTCTGGAAGTCGTTATTGAAAATCAAACCGGGTCGCACGCAGAGTTACGGCGAGATCGCGAAGTCCATCGGCAAGCCCAAGGCTTTGCGCGCCGTCGGGGGAGCTTGCGGAGCGAATCCGATCCCGCTACTTATGCCGTGTCATCGCGTTCTTGCGGCGAACAGAAAAATAGGCGGGTTCTCTGGCGGATTGGGTTGGAAAGAAAAGCTGCTGTTGCTAGAAGGTGTTAGTGTGATCGGGTAACTTGAAAGATTCAGGCAGCCAACTTAACCTTCACCATATTCTGTTTGCGCATCACCAATAGCATTGCAATGCCGCCCAAGATTCCAAAGCCCGCCATGATGACATACCAGAAGAGCCAGCCATGTTTGGCCTTGGTGGCATCGAGCACCCTCCCGGTGAGAAAAAGCGAGATGGCACCACCGTAGTATTGAAAGGAGTCAATTACACCTGCTGCGAAACCCGCCATCTTTTTTCCCCCGATGTCCATCGGTGCCGCCGCGCCAACAATCGAATGAGTTGAGTTGGCCGTCAGTGAAATCATGATGAGAATACCGCAGCCGGTCAAAATTCCAGCCGGGGTTGGCCCAACGAGTCCTTTGAGTAGTAACATCGCGGCAAGGCTGATGACCACGGCTTCGATAAAATACAGAGACATGGCCACGGGCGAGCGATGTCCTTTGAAATATTTGTCAGAAACCCACCCTGAACCGAGCGATCCGACCACCGCAGCCAACGGCATGGCGGCAAGCGTCCATGCGACGGTTGCAGGGATGTTGGTTTTCATGTCCATGTGCAACTGATCTTGGAAATACAAGATGGCTAATTGGTCTGAGCTGGTGCGAACCGCGCCCGTGCAGGCGTAAGCGCAGGCGTAAAACCAAACTAGCGGATGAGTGAAGATGGTGCGGAACGAATCCTTCAGTGAAACCGTCACGCCTGCGGAGTTGTCGAGTTCATCGACGATCACGCCCGGATAGCCCGCCTCGTCCGGAGTCTGCTTGGCAGCGAAACTCATGAAGATGGCCATGACCAATGTCACCACCGGGGGGAGAATGAACAGCCAACGCCAGTCGCCCTTGGCAATCACTAAAACTCCGACGGAAAATCCATTCAGAATGAATGGCGAGAGCTTCGAGCTTGCCACTTGTCCCAGTTGGATCATGAATCCGAAGATACCCGCGAATGTGCCACGCTCGGTGCGCTGAAACCAGGCGGCATTGATCTTGATCATGCCTGGCGCACCGAACGATTGAAACCAACCATTGATCAGCCATACAAAAGCAATGGCGATGAACGCAGGATCAATCGAGTCTAAGCGGAACACGAATTTCGCCGCACCAGCCAACGCACCCCCCACCACGAGCAGTGGCAGGACTCCCATGAGAATGTTCACGATAATAGTGCCAAATGCACCGATTTGCATCGAGCGTTTGCCACCGATGCGGTCAGTGATCAGTCCATTTACGAGCTGGCCTGTTCCATAAGTCAGCGACCAAATGCCGAGCATGTCGCTGATTTGAGTGGTAGTGAATCCGAACTCCGCCTGCATCCCGGGGGTAGCGAATCGGAAATTGTAGCGGCACATATAATAGGTCGCATACATCAGACCGAGCGCTCCCCAGTTAAGACCGCGCCGGGAGCGAAAACCTGGAGAATGAGAATGGTTTGGAGAAGCCGTGGCCGCTGGGGTGTTCATTTTGTTCGTCAACGCATCCGGCTGAATTAAATCACGGCGACATTAGACAGACAGTTGAGGCGGGGTCAAACATTCCTTCTCACTAAAGCCGTTTGGCACGAATATTTCGGAACTCCACTTTCATCTTGAGGCCGGGATGGACCTGCAATCCCAGTGGTGCGCCGCCGTCGTAACGTGCATCGGTGTATCGACTGATTTGTTCGCCGTTGAGTGAAACGGTGAAGGTGTCGCCTTTGGCCTCGATGCGGAATTTGTTCCAGTCATCCTTCTTAAAAAGTTTATCGAAGCCTTTGGTGTGCCCGGCGTCAGGGTAACCAACCTTTGGGTTAATGGTGTGCTTAGCGAGATAGAACGCGCCAGTCATATCACGTTTCAGGCTGCGCGAGACACCAAACTGCACTTGGATTTCGGGCGCGCGCATCATCACGCCGCTGTCAATCTCACCGCTCCAGCGCCCCTCGAGTTCGAGCACAAAGTTGGTGTAAGATTGTTCCGTGTGCAAGACATGGCCCGTAAGCTTCTCGTCATTATCACCCACGAGCACGCCGTTAGCGATTTTCCAGAAAAGATTTGGTTCTGGCACTTTCCATCCGGTGAGATTCGTGCCGGTGAAGATCGGCTGTAGATCATCGGCTGCGTGGATGCGGCTGAGTGAAGTGGTGAAAAATAAGAGTCCGACCACAATGGATCTGGAGGCGGAGGTGAGTTGTTTTTTCATTTTTTGGGGACGGTTTAAAGCTGATGTGTCAATCGTCTCGCTTGTTCATCGTTCGGGTGATGAGGCTTTCGCCCGCCGAACGCCGCGTCCACCTGAGCAATGCGATGAATACGACCATAATTCCGATCAGCAAAGCAATGCCTGCGACGAGTATTGTCACTACCGGCAGCGGTGCTTTCTGATTTGCCAAAGATGCGGGCGACGTCACTGTGTTTTGTTTGGCTGAAGGTTCAGGCGGAGGGGCAGGCTTCGTGGTCGCGGCTTCGTTTGTGGGAGTGACTATGGAATCGGGTGCTATAAGTGCAAAATTTGTGGAGACCTCCAAGGATGGAGGCTCAATAATAGGCATGTTGGTGGCATAGACTGGCGGGTAATCAGCTGCTGGGATTGCAGGGGCGACAGCAGATTTGGGCTCCACAGGTGCTGGCTTTGTAGCAGCAGGCTCAGGCGCACGACGCGCTTCCTTGGGATATTCCGGTAACTCCATCGGCCACGGCGGGAGACATACGCTAAAACTCACGAGCTTTCCGTAATAAGCGCGGAGTATGGTGACGAAGGGCATCTTAGCTTTTCTCTGGGCTTCGTCGTTCTTCAAATAATTTTCGGCGATGCTTTCATCGAAAGGCGTGCCCTTGATCGGTTCACTACCAGAGCCGACGATGATAACGGTGATTCTCTCAGAGTGCGCGACGATGTTCGTTAGGGCGTCCCAAAAGATTGAAGGGCGCGCCGACTTCTCGAAATGTTGTTGTTGGAGGAATTGCACCATTGTTACCGCCACGCGTTCGCGCGTGGCTTTCGTCCAGCGTTGAAGAGGGAATTGTCCGGTCTGCAACTCGTTGTTGAACGTCCACATGCCGATCGAATCTCCAGAGCGCATGTCGCCACCCAGTCCGCTCAAAAACATTTCACCGATAATTTTTTGCACGTTCTCCCTGCGCTTCTGCATAGCAGATGAGGTTTCGACAATCACAAGAATACGGTCTTCCGGTTTTGATCTGGGGACAGTCGGAGAGTTGATAGAAATTTGCGCGGTGAGCAAGCCCAGCGAGAACATCCACGCCACTGCGATAAGGATACAACCCGAGAAGATCGAATTCATTGCGGGGTTCATCGGGCTTTGTTGAATCGGTTGCGTTCGGTTTGGTTGAGCTGCCTCACGTCTTCAACCAGGTCTGCGAGGGCACATTTCACCATCAGTATAAAATTTTCGCATGACGCCACAGTGCCGTTCATTGCTATCACTGTGGTTCGTTCCGCGTTGTCATTCGTTACCGCCATCACTTCACCATAGGGCTGAAAACGATGCGCTGCGCGTTCAATCATATCATCTGCCGTCTGCCCGGATTTGCTGAACAATACTTCGACGCTGGGCGTCGACTCATTCTTTGGAACGCCGCTCGGCGCGCCACTGCCATCGAAAAAAATAGTGATCGGTGTGCCGCTTGAATCATGATACTGCGTCAACACGGCGATCAGTTCATCACGCGCTGCCGCCGAATGACGCAGCTTGCCACGAGCCAACTCCGGCCAGTTGTGGAGCAGGCTGTAACCATCAACAAGGATTCGCACCAACGCCATGCCCGCATCCTAGTGAGTTGCAACTAAGATTGGAAAATATTTTCCGCCGCCCCGTGGCTTCTCTCCATAGTTAATGCTCATGGCGCCGCCGATGAAATTATCAGTCCGCACATTCACTAAGCCGAGTTGCCGCATTCGCGCTTCCACGCCGCGCTGCGCCGGATAATCGCGCAATGAAGCGATGATGTAGGCATAAGCGCTGGGCTTGCCGCAAACGAGCAGGCCGAGAAGTGGAACGAGTAATTTGAGGTAAGTGAAATAAATCCAGCGCCATAACATGTTGTCCGGTTTGCCGAAATCCAGGACGACTAATCGTGCTCCAGGCTTCGCGACGCGCGCCATCTCGTCCAAGCCCGCTTCCCAAGTTGCCAAATTCCGAAGACCAAACCCAACTGTGACGGCGTCAAACGTGGCAGCGGCAAAAGGAGTCTTCTGCGCGTCGCCTTGGATGAATTGAGTTTTGGAATTGGAGTGTTGCGAATTGCGCCTATTAGCGACAGCCAGCATCGCGTCGCTGAAATCCAACCCTGTCACAACCGCACCAGACTTAGCGAGAGCGAACGAGATGTCGCCTGTGCCGCAGCAAAGATCGAGAGCGCGATCCCCAGGCTTCACGGAGGCGAGCGCGGAGACGCGATGTTTCCAACGACGATGGGCACCGAGACTTTGAATGTCATTAATTAGGTCATAACGCGTAGCAATCGTGGCAAAAAGCCGGTTCACCTGCGTGGCACGTTGTTCGCCGGGACTGTAGAATTCGTTTTCCATGTTGGACAAAGCCGCCCAAATACTGGGCAGATGCCGGCTTGGATGCGATTAAAATTACATCTGTAATACTTACAGTTGCTAGTGTTCGTAAAAGTTTTGGCAATTGGCGAGGCTGGTTTGAATGCTGCTAAACCTTTATTGCTACTGCCACTGCTGGAGCGCGCATGACAACAAACAAAAAGAAAATCCTTGTAGTGGATGACGACCCCTTGGTCGTAAAGGCTTTCACTATCAAACTCAAGGCGAACAACTACGAAGTGCTCACGGCGTCGGACGGTTCGACAGCCGTTAACATCGCTCGGACTCAACGCCCAGATGCTATCCTTTTGGACATCAATTTTCCTGACGATTTTGGCAGTGTGGCGTGGGATGCCTTTCGAATCATGGAATGGCTCAAACGGGTTGATGGCGCGGCTGACATCCCTGTGTTTGTTATCTCTGGTGGCGATGCTTCGAAATATCAATCCAAGGCGCGCGAAATAGGTGCTGCGGGTTACTTTCAAAAGCCCGTCATCCACGAGGAACTAATCGCTGCGTTAGAACGCGTCCTTGGCCTTGCTTCAGTCGTTGCCTAGTCCACGTTCACCATGACGTTACCGAATCAACTACCAGCGCTGACGTCTCAGCAGATTGAGGAGTTGAACCAAAAACTCTCGAACATGCGCCACGACATCAACAACCATCTATCCTTGATGATGGCCGCCGTTGAACTGGTTCGCCGCAAACCTGAAGCTGCAGAACGCATGGCGACCACGCTCACCGAACAACCCGCCAAAATTGCTCAATCCATGAAGACTTTTTCCGCGGAGTTTGAAAAAACTTTCAGGATCAGGCACGGATAATAATTCCACCGCTTTAGGATTCCCCTTCAATTAGTTTTTTGCCCCTGTAACCTACATTCATCCGCAGGCGTCCAATCTTCCAACGAAACGGCAGGCACAGTAGCCAGCCAAAGAAAGAAATGACGCTTATGAAAACAAGCCGCTCTACTCGCAACTCAGTGTTCATGCTTGCAACAGCAGCCATGCTCCAAACAATCCCGACGACTCAAGCGCAGCCGAATCCCGACGGCAAGGAACAGCCTCAAGAACGTTTGCGCCAGCCTTATGGTGAAGGCCGTATGAACCAACGTCGCCAAGAGGGAGGTCTGCCAGGCTTCCAGCGCGGCACCCAGCAGGGTGGCCCCGGAATAAATTTCATGGAGCGTATATTGACTGAAGATCAGCGCGAATCCATGCGGCAAACCTTTGACGCCAATCGTGAGAAAACTCGCGCGACCATGGAAAAAATTAAGGACGCGCGCAAAGATCTTAACAAGGCCGCGTTCGGTGAAGAATTCAATGAGAAAAATGTCCACGCAAAGGCACTTGAAGTTGCCAAACTGGAAGCCGAATTGACGGTTGCGCGACTCAAAACTTTGGCCGAAATTCAGCCCGCACTCTCACAGGAGCAATTGGACAAGATCATGAACCCACCGCAAATGCAGCCCCAGCAAAGCGGCAATGCAGATCGCGAGAACACTCGCCCCGGAAATCGCCGCCCAAATAGTCCGCCATCCAGTCCGGGAGACGACCTAGAAAAGCCCCAGCAGCCCAAAAGCGAACGGCAGTGACATGGACGCTGTCGCGATAATAACGCCACCGCTTAAAGGAACGGCGACTTTTGGCTTTTTCGCAAAACTCCGTCTGCCATAGTCACCGCAATGGAACGCACAGAAGCGGAATTGATTGCTGCCGCCGTCAAAGGCGACCCCTCCAGCTTCGAGCCGCTGATCCAGAAATATTCCCCGCGCGTCTTCGCTACCGCACGCCGTTACGCCCGACTCGAACGCGAAGTCGAAGACATCGCTCAAGAAATCTGGATCAAGGCGTTCCAGAAACTCGGTAGCTTCCGGGGTGATGCGCCTTTTGAACACTGGCTAATGCGCCTGTCCGTCCGCACCTGCTACGATTTCCTTCGCGCCCACCAACGCAACCGCGAATCCTCCTTCTCAGAAATATCCGACCCGGAGGACGATTGGTTGGAACGCTTCGCCGCCGCGCCTGAATCCACCAGTGAACACGCCACCGCAGCCATACAACTCATCGCTCGCATTCTAGACCAGATGTCACCCGCCGGAAGGCTCATCATCACGCTGCTAGAGCTTGAAGATCGTTCCGTCAAAGAGATCGCTGAACTCACGGGCTGGTCAGTGCCGCTTGTCAAAGTCCGGGCCTTTCGCGCGCGTGGCGAAATGAAGAAGATTTTGGAACGCATCACCAAGGAGAAGTATTTGTAACCTCGAACCGGACGCCGGCGTCCAAAACAATTGCTGAAGTATGAAGATCGAAGAACTAAGAGCGAAGCTGCTGGCAGCCGCGCGTGCCAATCCGCCGGGCGACCATGTCCCGCTGGCGTTTGAGAGGCGCGTCCTCGCGCATCTTGCTGTTAAACCGCCCGTAGAGCTTGCTGCGCTTTGGGCTCGCGCACTGTGGCGTGCAACTGTGCCATGCGTGGCCATCACGGTTTTGCTTGGCGTGTTTTCGTTCATCCCAACGCGCAACATTATGAATTCAACCAACGAAGAAGACCTTTCGCAAACGTTCGAGCAAACATTGCTCGCGTCCTCGGATCAACAGGAGGAAATCTGGTGAACGCTTGGAAAATCATTTTAGCCACGCTCGTCATTTTTGCCGCAGGCATAATCACTGGCGCATCGTTAGTGAAGTTCGCCCAGAATCACCGCGGGCGCATGAATCCGCGCCCTCAAACGGAAATTAGTCAACTGAGCAATCCGGGGCGCCCAGGGAATCCGAATCACCGGAACGTTCCAGATTTTGGAAACCAACTTGGCCAGCAACCCAGTTTGTTGAATCGCCAGTTCGTATTGGGACTAGATCGTCAACTCAAGCTCACCCGAGAACAGCGGGAGAAAGTTGAGAAGATCATGCTTGAAGGTCAGGACCGCATCCGGCAAATACGCTCTAAGATTGAGCCGGAGACGCGCAAGGAGATGCTCAGCGTCAACGAACAGATCAAGACCCACCTTACGCGAGAACAGCGCGAACAGTTCGAGCGGATCATGAATCAACGGTTTAAGCTACGAGCCGAGCAACCGAGCCAGCCTGATAGCCGCTTGCGCGAACCGCCTGGTGATCAAAATGATTTCCTTGATTCGCGTGGGGAAAAACCTACTACGCGGGCGACAGAAGGTGAATAGCCTCCTCAGAATCCTTGAAATGAGTGCTGCTGTCCAGTTTGAGATTCAGTCCACCGGCAGCTTCGCTTTCTGCCACGCCTTTATGCCGCCATCAAGATGAAAAACTGACATGAAACCAAGCTTGGAGAATGTCTGGAGCGACTGTGTGCTGCGATTGCCCGAAGCGCAGTGGAGAACGTAGGTTTGATTTTTGTCGAGAGCGGCAAGTGCATTCTGAAAATCTGGTGCCCGGAAATTAATGTTTGTTGCTCCCGCGATGTGGCTTGCGGCAAATTCCTTTGGCGTTCGGATGTCGAGCACCACAACTTTCTTGGCTGCGATCAGCTTCTCTGCTTGTTGAGCGGTAAGGTGTGTCACGTTGGTTTCGGCAGCAGCAGCCCAGGAAATGCAACACGCAGCGACGATGGCTTGCATGAGGCGTTTCACGGGATAGTTCAGTTTTTTCATAAGTTGGTTGGCCGTGTTTGAGCTTTGCATGACATTCCGGTCAACAACATCTCTTATTCAGCGACCTTACGCACGCTTTCAGATTGTGAGGCTGACTCGAAACGGTGGACATGGTGGGAGCAGTGGCAAGGCATGTTTAGTTGAGTTGTTGTTCGAAATCTACAGGTGATTTGAAACCCAGAGCGCTTTGGAGACGCACTCGGTTGTAAAACACTTCCACGCATTCAAATATCGCTAGGCGGGCCTCTTGTCGCGTGGCGATAGACCAGTTCGGTTTTCAACTTACCTCAGAAGGATTCCATCGCTGCGTTGTCATAACAGTTTCCCGCCCGGCTCATGCTGGCTTCCAGACCGTTGAGAGTCATCAACTGTCGATGCTCTGCACTGGCGTATTGGCTGCCCCGATCCGAGTGGTGCAGGCAACCTCGGGCGGGTCGGCGTTGCTTCAAGGCTTGTTGCAAGGCCATTTCGATCAGCGTGGTTTCCATTTGTTCAGCAATGGCCAGCCAGACGATACGTCGGGTTGCCGCGCCTCCGCCAGAATGCGAAATGACATGAAGAACAAATGGGATCGCTCTTTGGCACGCCCACATAGTCGGGGAAGCGCGTCCGTTAGATGAACGCAAATCGAGTGACCACGGCCAGTGCAATTGCCAGCGAATGAGTAATGATCAACCCTAATAATTTAAACGAAGTTACCATCTATTTAACCTTTTAAAATCCCAGAAGAAGCCAATTCTATTCGTGTATTAGGGGGCTAATTGACTGATTCTCAAAGCCCACCAGAGAAGATCAAAACGACGAGCTTGGATCGTTAGCGTTTTATTCTGAAGTCTCTTCCACGACCGCGCGGATCAGCTTCTTAAAGTTGCCGATGCCTTGATTGAGTTCAGCCGGAAAGCTTGCGCGCTAAATCGTCTTGGAATGTCTCCGCTCCCCAGCAGGCGCCAGCGTGTTGTCGAAACACATCGCGATGTTGCGGATGAACAGGCGGCCAGAGTCGGTGACTTCAAGCCCAGTCACCGTGCGACGTATCAAACCATCTGTTTCATATGGCGCGAGCAACGCGAGTTCGGCGGCGAAATGTTGCTCGAAGTTGATGCCGAGTTTTTGTGACATGGCGGGGAAGTCGAGAGAGAGATCGCACATCGTCCGCATGATTGTTTCGCGGCGGATCTTGTCTTCCTCGGAAACGAAATACGCCTTGTGCAACGGGACTTTTTCGGCATCGACTGCGGCTTGATACTTTGGCAGCTCCTTTTCGTTCTGCCAGTAGGCTTCAGGAATCTGCGAGACGGCGGACATGCCAAACGCGTAGATGTCCGAACCGGCGCGCGTGCTGTAACCCTGAAAATTCCGTTGCAGTTGCTTGCTTCGTTGCGCGATGGTGAGTTCGTCCGTCGGCTTCGCGAAATGATCCATGCCTATATAAACGTATTGGTCGTCCGCTGTGAGCCGCTCGATGACTAGCTTCAGCACTTCGAGTTTAGATTCCGGTGTCGGCAGGATTTTCTCTTCAAGAATCTTTTGTGCGGGCTTGATCCACGGCACGTGTGCGTAACTGAATACGGCGAGCCGGTCGGGCTTCATCTCGAGCACGGTGTCGAGTGTTTCGTTGAAGGTCACAGGCGTCTGAAACGGCAAGCCGTAGATTAAATCGAGGTTGATCGAGCGGTAGCCGAGTTCGCGCATCCAATCGATCGCCTGCTGCGTCATCTCACGCGGTTGGATGCGGTGAATCGCCTCCTGCACCTTGGGATTAAAATCCTGCACACCCATCGAGGCGCGGTTGAAGCCAATTTCGCGCAAGGCGACCAAATGTTCGCGCGTAAGCCGGCGCGGATCCACCTCCACGCTCGCTTCGATGTCCGGCGAAAAAGTGAAGTGCTTGTGGATGATGTCGCCGAGCCGGCGGATTTCATCGGGACGCAGAAACGTGGGCGAGCCGCCGCCGAAGTGGAGTTGTACGGCTTTGCGATCTTTGTTGAGCTGCGGTGCAAACTTTGCAACTTCGCGTCCGAGATACGCGATATAGTCGTTACCTTTGTCGTGATTGGTGGTGATCACTGTGGTGCAGCCGCAGAACCAGCAGAGCGATTCGCAGAACGGAATGTGAAAGTAAACCGAGAGGTCGCGCGGCGATTGGTTGTTGGCCTCGATTTTTTTTGCGAGTTGATCCCAAGTAATGGTGTCAATGAACTTGGTCGCGGGCGGATAGCTGGTGTAGCGCGGCCCAGCCACGTTGTATTTGCGGACCAGATCGAGATCAACGTTCAACGTTTTCATTTGAATGCCTTCACAGTATCCACCAATGACTGAATATTCTCCAGCTTTGCCCCCGGCGTCAAACCGTGGCCCAGGTTGAAGATGTGGCCGGGCCGACCGCGCATAGTTTCAAGAATCTTCGTAGTTTCGCTGGCAACAACCTCTGGCGTTCCTTCGACGATGAGTGTCGGTGAAAGGTTGCCTTGCATCCCGATGTGCGGGGGAATTAGTTGGCGCGCTTCGTCCAGTGCGGTTTGCCAGTCAATGCCGAGAACGTTCGCGCCGCTGGCGATCAGATCGGGCCAGTTGCCATGCGTGCCAAGGGAAAACTGGATGACAGGAACTTTGCCACCGAGATTGGAAATGATTTGCTTCATCCAACGACCCGAGCCGTCCTGAAATTCCGTAGCAGCCAGATGTCCACCGTGGCTGTCGAAGATTTGCACGGCATCCACTCCGGTAGCGACTTGCATCTTCAGATACGCAGTGACAGCAGCGGTAAGTTTTTCCGCGAGTACGAAATAAGTCTTTGGATCTTCGCGAAACAAGGCCAGCGCGCGGCTGTATTTCGGCACACTCGCGCCTTCCATCATGAATGTCGCCAGTGTCCACGGCGAGCCGGTGAAGCCGATGAGGGCCGTTTCATTCCCGAGTTCCTTGCGCAAAATCCGGAGTGATTTGTCCACGTAGCTCAACTTATCGCAAACCTGCGCGACAGATATTTTTTCGATATCGGTCTTGCTCGTGATGGCAAAGTCCATTTGTACGCCGCCGGTTTCCTTGAAGTGATATTCTTGCCCCATTGCCTCCGGAATCACCAAGATGTCGCTGAACAGTATCGCAGCATCGAATCCGAACCGCCGGATCGGCTGCAAGGTGACTTCCACCGCCAGATCAGGCGTCTGGCAAAGTTGGACGAAGGTGTAAGTCTCCTTGAGTTTGCGATACTCCGGCAACGCACGGCCAGCTTGACGCATCAGCCACATGGGCGGGCGCTCGTTGGGGCGGCAATAACAGGCATTGATGAAGCGCTGACGCTTGGTGCAAGCGACACTCACGATTTTTTGACGAAGTTATTCGCCATGTTTTCCAACGCTTTGATCCAGAGCGGATGCTCGTTCATGCAGGGAATCCGGGTAAACTCCTTGCCGCTAGCCGCGATAAAATCTTCGCAGCCGCGCATGCCGATTTCCTCGATAGTTTCCAAGCAATCCGACACGAACGCCGGACAGATGACCATCATGCGTTTCTTGCCTTCTTGCGCGAGCCGGACGAGTTCGTAGTCGGTGTAAGGCTTGAGCCACGGATCTTTGCCAAGGCGCGACTGAAACGATACGGAATACTTTTCCGGCGGAATGCCCGCTAGTTTGACAAACTCCCTTGTCGTGGCCAAACATTGAGCACGATAACACGTGGCATGGGCAGGACTGGCAACTTCGCAACAGTTCTCGACCTTTAGGCAGTGACAGCCGGTGGTGTCAGACTTGCGCAAGTGCCGCTCCGGGATGCCGTGATAGCTGAAAAGCAGGTGATCGTAGTCCTGTTTGAGTAACTCGGACGTGCTGGCGACCAAGGCGGCGATGAAATCGGGGGAATTGTAATACGGTGGTTGAACGGTAATTTTCATTCCCGGCGCAAGTTTGGCAGCGACTTCCTGCACGCGGACGACGGCGGTTTCGTAGCTCGACATCGCATAGTGCGGGAACAGCGGTATAAGCAGGGTTTCGGTCACGCCCTTCGCCGCCAGCTTCGTCACGGCGGATTCTATGGAAGGATTTTGATAACGCATAGCCAATTCGACCGGGATGCTGAGACGCTTTTGGAGCTCTGCCTGGACTTGTTTGCTTGAAACGACGAGGGGCGACCCGTCTTTAGTCCAAATCTTGTCATAAGCTTCGCCGGATTCGTGTGGCCGCCTGATGAGAATCAAGCCCACTAATAGGCGACGGATCGGCCACGCGACATCAATCACGCGCCCGTCCATCAGAAATTCATTCAGATACCGCCGCACGTCTTGCACGGACGGGGAATCAGGTGACCCTAGGTTGACCAGTAAAAGACCTTTGCTCATGTCAGGAAATTAAAACACGCCGAGTAACAATGGACACGGATAAAATAAACCAAATCCTACTGAGTCTGGGTATCCAACTCCGCCAGCTTCGTCGCGGCTGCCTCCCACTTGGGGGTCAGCTCGGCGAGGTCGTTTGCATTCTGACTGAATTCTCGGTTGAGCATGGAGGCGCGGCTGCCTGCTTGATAGGTCTCAGCTTTTTCCAATTCTTCTGTTATGTCCGCCTGGCGTTTTTCCAGGGCTTGAATCTTTTTCTCGAAGTCGTGGACAATCTGGCGCTGACCTTTCAATTTGTTGGATCGCGCCTGCCGCGCTTCAGCCTCGATGCGCTTTTGTTCTTTGCGATCCACGGCCGGTTTGGGCGCAGCTTGCTTGGCAGGTTGACCAGCTTTGTCTCCGGCGGTCAACGCGGCTCGGGCGGAAAGAGATTTTGTTTTATCGAGGTAGTATTGGTAATTGCCAGCGTAATGCGTTAGCGCACCGCCATTGACGTGGACAACTTTGTTCGCCAGTGCTCGGATGAAGTAAACGTCGTGGCTAATGAAGATAAGAGTTCCCTCGAATTGATCTAGCGCGTAGAGCAGCGCGTCAATGCTGTTCATGTCGAGGTGAGTCGTCGGTTCGTCCATCAGCAACAAGTTGGGAGGATCGAGCAATAGCTTTACGAGTGCGAGACGGCTCTTTTCACCACCGCTCAACACGCTGATCTTTTTGAACACGTCATCGTCGCGGAAAAGGAAACTTCCGAGAAGCGTGCGGACGAATTGCTCAGTCACGCGTGATGGCGTGTCCAAAGCCTCCTCCAACACAGTGCGGCTCATGTCGAGTTGATCCACGCGATACTGAGAGAAGTAACCAGACTTAACGTTGTGGCCGAGTTCTCGTTCACCCTGGCTCGGGGTGATGTTCGCTGAGAGCAGCTTGAGCAATGTTGATTTGCCTGCGCCGTTCGGTCCGACGAGTACCATGCGTTGGCCGCGTTCGGCTTCAAAATCAACGCCTCGATAGACCACATTCTGTCCGTATGCGAAATGGATGTCCCTCAAACGGATCACACGCTGCCCGCTGCGTTGCGGCTGCGGGAATGAGAAGCTTACTTTTTTGTCATCGCTCGTCGGTGCTTCAATCTTCTCCATGCGATCAATCTGCTTGAGCTTGCTCTGAGCTTGCGACGCTTTTGAAGCTTTCGCGCCGAACCGTCGCGCGAAATCTTGAAGCGCATTGATCTCGCGCTGTTGATTCTTGTAGGCGGCGAGCATTTGAGCCTCGTTCGCTTCGCGTTGAACAAGGTAGTCATCGTAGTTGCCGCGATAGCGGATCAGCTTGCTCATTCGAATCTCTACGGTGTGGCTGATGAGCGCGTTGAGGAATTCTCGGTCATGCGAGATGACAAGTATCGCGCCAGGATAACCTTGCAGATATTCCTGAAACCATATCAGCGCTTCAAGATCGAGATGGTTTGTGGGTTCATCCAGCATCAACAAATCAGGCTCTTGCGTCAGCAATCGCGCCAGATGTGCCCGCATCACCCAACCACCGCTCATTTCGCGAGCGGGGCGATCGAAATCTTTTTCCCGGAAGCTGAGTCCGGCAAGGATCTGCTTCGCCTTAGCCTCCACGTGATAGCCGTTCAACTCATTGTATTTGTCGTGAACGTCATCGTGGACGTCTTCCGCGTGTTCAGCCTCGATAGGATGATCATGTTCCCAAGCTTTAATGATGCGGCGGAGTTTGACGAACTCCGGCGAGATAGCTGTGGCAATCTCGATGACGGTTTCGTCACCAGCAGGGGAGCTTTCCTGCGGCAGGTAGCCGATATTGACGTTGCGCTCAGTGATGATTTCGCCTTCGTCCGAACCTTCCTCGCCGAGGATGATTGAAAAGAGCGTGGATTTGCCAGCGCCGTTCGGTCCGACGAGGCCGATGCGATCCTCGCGATTGAGTTGGAGCGTGACGTCGGAGAACAGGGTTCTGCCGCCGTAGGCTTTCGTAATACCGGAAAGTGTCAACATTGAGCCGCAGAGTGTGACAGAGCGCGGGGAAAAGAAAATGCAAGATTGTTTGCGTTCTGTAAAATAAAACAGCGGAATATCCGAATGGGCTTAACCCGGTTTGATAGGCACCTTGTGGAGAGGATGCGCATGGGTTGTTATTAGTTGAGTTGGTTTTCGAAGTCCACAGGTGTTTTGTAGCCGAGTGAGCTGTGGCGGCGCACTCGGTTGTAATATTTTTCGACGTAGTCAAAAAAGTCATCGGCTGCTTCGG
>Ga0114967_10000433_pt1 | contig 35557 bp, 37 predicted proteins | sample M_130628_MF_Meta_FD_92639 | JGI IMG/M metagenome (GOLD analysis project Ga0114967, IMG submission 92639) | Freshwater microbial communities from Lake Montjoie, Canada to study carbon cycling - M_130628_MF_MetaG | ecosystem: Environmental > Aquatic > Freshwater > Lake | place: Lake Montjoie...
AAGCTGTCTCGTGCGGTCCCGTTCGCGATTGCGGTCATCGGACTCGGTCACGCGACAATGGTTGCCGTCATGGCGATGACACCCGTGCATCTCGTTCACGACGGGGCGACGGTAGGCGAAGCCAGTTTCGTCATTTCGTTACACGTCGCAGGCATGTACGCACTGTCGCCGGTGTTCGGAATTCTCAGTGACAAAATCGGAAGAGTACCGGTGCTCATCCTCGGGCAGGTTGTCTTGGCAATCAGCTTGGCGCTCACCGCGTTTTTCCCGATGGATCACACCATCGTGACAATCGGACTAGTCCTCCTCGGTCTTGGCTGGAGCGCAAATACGGTGGCGGGCAGTGCGCTTATCGGTGAACTCTCGCAAGGACCGAAGCGGCTCACTATTCAGGGTCGAAGCGACGCGGCCATGAGCGCATCCGGCGCTTTGGCTGGGATCCTCGCTGGCCCCGCGGTCACGGCGTTGGGCTATTCTGGGCTCTCGGTCGCCGCGTTCGCTTTCGTGGCCGCAGCGGCTGCCCTGATTGCTCTGATTGTCACCCTGCGGTCTCGCGAATCCGCGGAATAGACTGACAACGATATGAAGACTCTGTTCTCTACAGCCACGGGCAGCGACATCCGTGTCCGTTTTTGCCCGTCGCCAACGGGCACACCGCACGTCGGCCTGATTCGGACTTGCCTGTTCAACTGGGCCTACGCTCGCCACGTTGGCGGAACGTTCATCTTCCGCATCGAGGACACCGACGCCGAACGCGACTCGGAAGAATCGTACGAACAACTGTTGGATGCCCTGAGCTGGCTCGGCCTCGACTGGGACGAAGGCGTCGTCAAGGGTGGTCCCCACGAGCCCTATCGTCAGTCGCAGCGCACCGCGATTTATCAGGAAATCATCGATTCGCTTCTCAGCTCGGGACACCTGTACGAATCGTTTGTCACTCCCGAAGAAATGGAAGCACGCAACGTCGCAGCCGGTCGTGACCCCAAGATGGGCTATGACAATTTCGAACGCGACCTCACTGCTGACGAGCGCGCCGCATGCCGCGCCGAGGGTCGCCAGCCTGCGTTGCGGCTTCGCGTTCCCGCCGAGGACCTCGGGTTCGACGACCTAATTCGTGGGCCCATCACCTTCCCCGTTGGAACGACAACCGACTTTGTCGTGGTCCGTCCGAACGGCGCACCTCTGTACACGTTCGTCAATCCAGTCGACGACGCACTCATGGGGGTGACTCACGTTTTGCGTGGCGAAGATTTGTTGTCGTCGACACCGCGTCAGATTGCGCTGTACCACGCGCTCATCGACGCGGGCGTGACCACATTTGTGCCGCGCTTTGGGCACCTTCCCTACGTCATGGGCGAGGGTAATAAAAAGCTGTCGAAGCGCGACCCGGAATCGAACCTGTTCCACCACCGCGACCGCGGTTTCATCCGCGAGGGACTGCTCAACTATTTGTCTTTGCTTGGCTGGTCGATTGCGGCGGATCAGGACATCTTCACTGTCGACGAGATGGTCGCCGCTTTCGATGTTGCCGACGTCAACCCGAACCCAGCCAGATTCGACCTGAAAAAGGCCGAATCTATCAACGGCGATCATATTCGCCTGTTGTCGCGTGACGAGTTCATTGAACGAACACTGCCCTACCTCCATGCCGCCGCGTTGGTAGAAGCAAACCCGACGAGCCATCAGCGTGCCCGCCTGACCGAAATCGCGCCGCATATCCAGGAACGCACCCAGTTGATGAGCGAGATTCCAGAGATGATTCGGTTCCTCTTTACCGAGGATGGGGACCTCACCGTCACCGATGATGCACGCGCAACACTCGATAACGATGCCCCGCGAATTCTCGATGCCGCCCACGTCGCTCTGTCCAACCTCGTTGATTGGTCAACGGCCAACATCGAAGAGACTCTGCGCACCAGCCTCATCGAGGGACTCGAGTTGAAACCGCGTAGCGCCTTTGGATCGGTGCGAACCGCCAACTCGGGCCGTCGAATCAGTCCGCCGCTTTTCGAATCGATGGAGATCCTCGGACGTGAATCCAGCCTCGCCCGCATCGCCTCGCTGCGAGGTTCACTGTGACCAACGTCGCTTTCGTCGCCCAATTTCGCGCCGTCGGCGCCGTTTGGTAGGCTAACGCGGAGCGGCTCGGCCGCCGGTGGGGTGTGGTGTAATTGGCAACACGGAGGTTTCTGGTACCTTTGTTCTTGGTTCGAGTCCAGGCACCCCAGCACTAATTTCCTCGAATTATCGGGCGTCTACGCTACTGTTTCGGAATGACAACGTTGTCGCGCCCGCACATTGCCGTGGCAGTTAACCCGAGTGCTGCGCAGGGTGCGCACCGCGATTACGGACACCGTTTGGTCGAGGCATTGCGCGCAACGGGCCGTCAGGTTTCGGAATTGTCAACCGATTCGTACGAGCACCTCGAGTCGATGGCGCGCACCGCAGTGAACGACGGTGTTGACGCTCTCATTGTTGTCGGAGGCGACGGAACTGCCCAATTAGGAACCAACGTGTGTGTGAACACCGACACGCCACTTGGCATTTTGCCGAGTGGAACCGGGAACGACACCGCCGAAGGAATCCTGGGAATGCCCATTGGGGATTGTGATGCCGCCATTGGACGCTTGATCGAGTCTCTTGATAAACCCGTGTGGCGAATCGATGCTGGACGAATGTCGTGGACGGGTGGCGAACGATGGTTCTGCTCGACGATGTCTGCTGGTTTCGACGCACTCGTGAACGAAACGGTCAACCAACTCTCTTTTCCCAAGGGTCCATCGCGTTACACCGTCGCAATGCTCATCGAGCTCGCCAAATTGAAATCAATCCACTACACCGTGACCATCGACGGAAAGCAGACGACCGAACAGGCCATCCTCACGACCATCGCGAACAACAGCCAATACGGCGGGGGAATGAAAATCTGCCCTGAAGCCAAACCCGACGACGGTCTGCTCGACATGATGATGGTGAGGCCGTTATCTCGTTTCGATTTCATTCGGATTTATCCGAAGGTGTTTAAGGGGACACACGTCACCGACCCTCGCGTCGTCATTCGACAAGGGAAAAAGTTTCGGCTCGAGTCGCCCGACCTCGTTGGTTACAGCGACGGTGAGCGCATCGCGCCTCTTCCGATGGACGTCGAAGTCTCACCGCGGGCGCTCCCCGTGCTCGATACCCGGCCGTAGACGGACCAGTTTGCGCGCGGTTCCCCGCTTGTGCGATACTTGTGCAGTTGTGTTCGGCCCCATCGTATAGCGGCCTAGTACGCTGCCCTCTCACGGCGGTAACGCGGGTTCGAATCCCGCTGGGGTCACAACTCGCCCTCGACGGTTCGCCGTCGGGGGTTTGGTGCATAAGCCTCAAGCCTTGCCGTTACCCGCTGATAGAGTTGTGAGACTATGGACAACGCCCTTCCCCTTTGGTTCGAAATCACGTCGTATGCAGTTCTGGTGGCAATCCTGCTCTTCGATTTGTTCCTTGTCGTCAAGCGTCCGCACGTCCCGTCAACTCGTGAATCCGCATTGTGGATCACCTTTTACGTGAGTCTTACCGTCGTTTTCGGGCTGTTGATCATCGTTGTCGCGAACGATTCCGGACTGAACGGAACCGAACTGGGACTTCAGTTCTTCGCGGGTTGGCTCACGGAATATTCCCTGTCGGCCGACAACGTCTTTGTGTTCCTCATCATCATGGCCCAGTTCCGTGTTCCGAAAAAGATGCAGCAAGAACTGCTCATGATGGGAATCGTTCTCGCACTGATTTTCCGAGCGATTTTCATTGTCCTCGGCGCATCACTTCTCGAGAGCTATTCGTGGCTGTTCTACATATTCGGCGCATACCTCGTGTACGTCGCCGTTCAGCAATTGCGTGAGAAAGACGAACACGGTAGCGGCGAGGACAATTTTGTCATTGCGTGGCTCAAAAAGGTCCTTCGAGTTCACCCCGAGTGGCGCGACAACGATCGCTGGCGCACGATGGTCAATGGTGAAAAGTTCCTCACCCCGGCCATTCTCGTCCTCGTGTCACTGGGCACCATCGACCTCATCTTCGCGCTTGATTCGATCCCGGCAATTTTTGGAATCACAACGAGCCCGTTCCTCGTGTTCACGTGCAACATTCTCGCCTTGATGGGGCTTCGTCAGCTTTACTTCCTTCTGGGCGACCTGGTCGACCGCCTGCACTACCTCGGCCACGGTATTGCGGCCATTCTTGCCTTCATCGGGTTCAAACTCGTCAACCACGCGCTGCACCTCAACGAACTCCCGTTCATTAACGACGGCAAACACGTCGGAATAGTTCCCGAGATCCCAACCTGGCTTTCACTTGTCGTCATTGTCCTCACGTTGACGGTGGCAGTTCTCGCGAGCTTGGCGCGTTCACAGCGCGAAGAGTCCGCGAAATAACAGGTTTCGCGCTGGTAAACTCGGTCGGATGAACGCCGCTTCGCCTCGTCCTCGGACCCTTGCCGAAAAGGTCTGGGATGACCACCTTGTCGTCAAGGGCGAAAACGGCGAGCCCGACCTGCTCTACATCGACCTTCACCTCGTACACGAGGTAACGAGCCCGCAGGCGTTCGATGGACTTCGTCAAGCCGGGCGGCCCGTTCGAAGGCCCGATCTGACGATTGCGACCGAGGATCACAACACCCCGACACTCAACATCGGCGCACAGATTGCTGACCCGATTTCACGAACCCAAATCGACGCTCTTCGAACGAACGCTAAAGAATTCGGTATCCGTCTGCACTCCCTCGGAGACATTGAACAGGGAATCGTTCACGTAGTTGGGCCCCAACTAGGTTTAACGATGCCCGGTATCACGGTTGTGTGTGGCGACAGCCACACTTCGACGCACGGTGCTTTCGGTGCGATGGCGTTCGGAATCGGCACCTCGGAAGTCGAGCACGTCCTCGCCACCCAAACGCTTCCTCTCACTCCGTTCAAGACCATGGCAATCACGGTCAACGGTCACTTGCGCCCGGGTGTCACGGCGAAAGACATCATCCTTGCGGTTATCGCAAAAATCGGCACCGGCGGAGGACAGGGATATGTTCTCGAATATCGAGGCAGCGCCATTCGTGAACTGTCGATGGAAGGCCGAATGACGATCTGCAATATGTCGATCGAAGCGGGCGCGCGTGCCGGCATGGTCGCTCCTGACGAGACCACGTATGCGTACCTCAAGGGTCGCGCTCATGCGCCCGAGGGTTCCGATTGGGATGCCGCAATTGCCTATTGGAACACGTTGCCCACGGATGAGGGCGCGACTTTCGATGCCGAGGTCGTGCTCGATGGCAGTCTGCTCGAGCCGTTCGTCACCTGGGGGACGAACCCTGGTCAAGGCGTTGCACTATCGGAATCGGTGCCGAACCCTGCGGACATTACTGACCCCAACGAACGAGCCAGCGCTGAACGGGCGCTCGAATACATGGATCTGGTTGCGGGAACCCCGATGAAGGACATCCGCGTGGATCAGGTGTTCATGGGCTCGTGCACGAATTCCCGCATCGAAGATCTGCGCGCTTTCGCGAGTGTGATCAAGGGCAAAAAACTGGCCGACGGCGTCAAACTCATGGTCGTTCCGGGTTCAGCGCGCGTCCGCCTCGAAGCCGAGGCCGAGGGAATTGACACGATCGTCACCGAATTTGGTGGCGAATGGCGGTTCGCTGGCTGTTCGATGTGTCTCGGGATGAACCCCGATCAACTGCAACCGGGCGAGCGATGTGCGTCGACGTCGAATCGAAACTTCGAAGGACGACAGGGTGCCGGTGGTCGCACTCATCTGGTTTCGCCGCTCGTTGCCGCGGCCACCGCAATTCGCGGCACGCTTGCGAGCCCGTGGGATGTGGAGTAAGCGTGGATAAAGTCTCGACCATCACGGGAATCGGTGTACCGCTTCGTCGCACGAACGTAGACACCGACCAGATCATCCCGGCCGAGTTTCTCAAGCGCGTCACCAAGACCGGGTTTGAGGACGCACTGTTCGAACGCTGGCGCAAAGACCCCGACTTCATCCTCAACACGGAACCGTTTTCACACGGCACGGTGCTCGTCGCTGGAATGGATTTTGGAACCGGTTCCTCGAGAGAGCACGCGGTCTGGGCACTTCGCGACTTCGGTTTCCGCGCCGTCATCGCGCCGCGTTTTGGAGACATATTCCGAGGCAACTCGGGTAAACAAGGTTTACTGACCGCGGTTGTCCCAGAGGAGGTTGTCGAGCAAATCTGGTCAGCACTTGAAGCCACCCCCGGTACCGAGGTGACGGTTGATGTTGAGTCGCGAACGGTAACGTGTGGAAGCGTGACGAGCGCATTCGAGATTGACGACTACACACGATGGAGGCTGATGGAAGGCCTCGACGACATTGGCTTGACCTTGCGCCACGAGGCCGACATTGATGGTTTTGAATCGCGCCGAGAATCGTGGCGCCCGACGACGTTGCCCGCCCGATGACGTCACACGACGATGATGCTCGTGCCCAAGGAGCGAAAGTTGGCATGTCGGCCGACACGCTAATCATCCACGGCGGAAAACCACTCCACGGTCGTGTGGATGTGCGTGGTGCAAAAAATCTGGTGACCAAGGCAATGGTGGCGGCCCTTCTTGGTGATTCTCCGTCCGTCTTGCGCGACGTCCCTAACATTTCAGATGTCGCGGTCGTTCGTGGGCTCCTCGAGGCTCACGGTGTTCACGTCACCGATTCGGCCGAAGGTGAGCTCACTCTCGACCCGACCAATGTCACGAGTGCGCACTTCGCCGAGATTGATGCCCACGCCGGCTCAAGCCGAATCCCGATTCTGTTTTGTGGTCCGCTGCTTCACCAACTTGGCGAAGCATTCATTCCCGACCTCGGTGGCTGCCGTATCGGCGATCGCCCCATCGATTTCCACCTAGACGCACTTCGCGCGTTCGGAGCGGTGGTAACCAAGCAACCTCAGGGCATTCACCTCACCGCTCCCGAGAGGCTCAAAGGAGCGCATATCGAGCTGCCCTTTCCGTCCGTCGGAGCGACCGAACAGGTCCTGCTTACAGCCGTTCGCGCCGAGGGAGTCACCGAGCTCAAGAACGCCGCGATTGAGCCCGAAATCATGGATCTCATCGCGATTCTGCAAAAGATGGGTGCAATTATCTGGGTTGAACCCAATCGCACCATTTTCATTGAAGGCGTCGAAAGCCTTCACGGCTTCGAGCACCGTTCGCTCTTTGACCGCAATGAAGCGGCGTCGTGGGCGTGCGCCGCCCTCGTTACTAAGGGCGACATTTTTGTTCTTGGCGCCAAACAGCAAGAGCTTTTGACCTTCCTCAACGTCTTCCGAAAGGTCGGCGGAGACTTCGATGTTCGCGAAGACGGAATTCGATTCCGACACCCGGGTGGCCAGCTCAATCCCGTTGTAGTTGAAACTGATGTTCATCCTGGGTTCATGACTGACTGGCAGCAACCACTGGTTGTTGCTCTCACGCAGGCCGAGGGTACGTCGATTGTGCACGAGACGGTCTATGAAAACCGTTTTGGGTTCACTGAATCGCTGAACAAGATGGGCGCGAACATCGAGATTCACCAGGACGGAATCGCCTCCATCACACGTCGTGTTCCGCGCCGCAAGTTAGAACAAGCCGCGGTCATTGTGGGTCCGACCCCGCTTCACGGTGCGGAAATCCGAGTTCCTGACCTTCGCGGAGGCTTCTCGCACCTCATCGCCGCCCTCGCTGCAACGGGAACGAGCACCATCAGCAACGTCGGAATCATTGCCCGAGGCTACGAACACTTCATCGACAAGCTCCGTGACCTCGGCGCCGACTTTGAGCTCGCGGACTAGGCTTTCCGCAAAGAGGAACAGGATGACAAAGACCGAAAAATCCGCGGGCTGGCGCGTAACGGCGGGCATTGCCCTGCCCCTGATGGGACTCATCTCGCGCATCACGGTTCGAGGAATGGAAAACGTTCCGAAAACGGGAGCGTTCATTCTCGCGCCGTGCCACTTCAGTGCAATCGATCCTGTCGTGATGGGTGTGTCGTTGTGGAAAGCGGGTCGTACCCCTCGCTTTATGGCTAAGGAATCGTTGTTTCGTGTGCCCGTTCTGGGTTCGGTTTTGCGCGGACTTGGTCAGATTCCGGTGGACCGGGCGGGACAGCAGCGGGCGCTCGGGCCAATGAAGGCCGCTCGTTCTCTGGCGAAATCAGGTGGGGGAATTGTCGTCTATCCCGAAGGCTCGTTGACCCGTGACCCCGACTTGTGGCCGATGCGAGGCAAGACGGGCGCAGTGCGAATGGCGCTCGATGCCGACATTCCTCTGATTCCCGCAGCGCACTGGGGGACACAGATTCTCATGCCGCGGTATTCGGGCAGGATTCGATTCTTTCCACCGACACCCATCACCGTCCTCATCGGCAAGCCGATTGACCTCTCGGCATTCAAGGGCAAAGTGCTCGATCAGAAGTCGCTCACCGCGGCGACCGAGATTTTGATGTCAGCCATCGCCGACCTTCAAGGTCAACTGCGTGGTGAAAAACCGCCAGCCAAGCGGTGGGATCCGGTCGAACACAACCAGACCACCACGGGGAAGTTCTGATGACGACCGTCGCGGTACTCGGGGCGGGTGCATGGGGTACGACGTTCGCTAAAGTCCTGGCCGATGGTGGTGCGGACGTTCAGTTATGGGCTCGCCGTGACGAAATTGCCCGGGAAATCAACGAAACGCACCGGAACACCACCTATCTGCAACGCGTTAATTTGCCGCACAACATCACCGCGTCAACGTCATTGCCGGCGACGCTCGCAGGGGTCGACGAAGTGTATCTATCCGTCCCATCGCAGTCGTTGCGAACGGTGCTCGAGGGAATTGATGGCCAACTGGGCGATTCCGTTCCCGTCGTGTCACTCATGAAGGGCGTCGAACGACAATCCGGATTGCGAATGAGCGAAGTGATTCGTGATGTAACCGGAATCGACGAAGCCCGCGTCGCGGTTGTCTCTGGGCCGAACCTCGCGCTCGAACTCGCGAAGGAAGAACCGACCGCGTCGGCGGTGTCGTCGACTAGTACCGACACCGCTGTCACCGTCGCCGCGACGTGCCGCAACAGTTACTTCACGACCTTGACAAACACCGACGTGATTGGCACGGAATTCGGCGGTGTTCTCAAAAATCTCATCGCTGTCGCCGTGGGAATCGCGGATGGCGTTGGATACGGCGACAACACCAAGGCATCGATCATCACGCGCGGTCTGGCAGAACTGTCGGCGTTCGCCTCGGCGTACGGTGCGCGTCCCGAGACGATGTGGGGACTAGCGGGGCTGGGCGACCTCATCGCAACCTGTGAGTCACCGCTTTCGCGCAACAACACCGCTGGCCGGTTGTTGGGACAGGGATATTCCTTTGACAGAGTAATCCGGCAGATGGACCAAACGGCAGAGGGTCTGTCGTCTGTCGACCCGATTCTCGTCCTCGCGGCCGCCAAAGGCGTCTCCATGCCGATTGTGTCGCAGGTCCAACAAGTACTGCAGGGAACTCTCGACCCGCGCGAACTCGCACCGCACCTCGCGACCGACTCTGAGATCCCGTCGGAGGAATAGTGGCGATACAGGCTCTGGCAGATGGCCGGGTGCTCGCCGAACGAATCGGCGGCACCCCCGCGCGGGTCGTCGCACTTCACGGGTGGGGGCGGTCGGGAACTGATTTCACCGCGCTGCTGGCAGGCCTCGACGCGGTGGCGATTCACTTACCTGGTTTCGGTCCGACAGAAGCGCCAGATACCGTGTGGGGGACGGATGACTACGCCCGGCTCGTTGCCGACGCGATTCAGCCCCTAGGGCCAGTAGTCGTGCTCGGGCATTCGTTCGGTGGCCGTATTGCCGTTCGATTGGCGGCGTCGCGTCCGGAACTGGTGTCTGGGCTCGTCCTGACTGGCGCACCGCTGGTCAGGCTTTCCGCCGCCTCGAAACCCAAGCTCTCGTATCGAATCGCAAAGACGCTCAATCGAATCGGGCTCATCCCTGACTCGGTCATGGAGTCTCGACGCTCTAAGGCAGGTAGCGCCGACTACAACGCCGCAACGGGAATCATGCGCGACATCATGGTCAAAACCGTGAACGAGAACTACGACGACGACCTCGCACGTATCACCGCACCGACCTGGCTGGTGTGGGGCCAAAACGATACCGCCGCGCCAACAGCGGCAGGCAAGGTCGCCTCAGAGCGAATCCGGGATGCCCACTGGACCGTTGTCCAGGGCGAAGGACACCTACTGACACCGGTCCTGTCGGCTGCAGTTCGTACCGCCGTCAACGAGGCTCTCGCATGATTGACATTTTCTCGTGGGCAATCATCGGCCTTCTTCCAGTCTTACTTGGCGTCAAGTGGCTGCGGGTTGCGCAACGTGAGCACTACATCGCCGGCTGGACGACGCGTATCGCACTCGGCTGGGGACGATCGCGCCAAGTGTCATGGTGGCCCCTCATCGCGGCAGTCGCCCTAGAGTTCTTGTCGACAACCATCTCGACTGCGTCCTGGTGGATTTCGCTGGTTGTACCCTCCGTCGTCTTCGCACTGGTGGTGTGGTGGCCGTGGGGACTGCGATTCCGCGGTACCTCGTCGCCGTTGCAATGGACATCCCGACTTCAACGTCTAGCGGCACTGTGGCTAATTCTCTCCTGGGCAGCCCTCATCGTGGCCAGTACACTGAGCCTCTCGTACGCGGTGGTACTTTTCGGATTCGTCGCGCCTGGAGTCATGGACATCGCCTTAGTGATTGCGGCACCCATTGAAAAAGCACTGTCGAAGAAGTGGCTCGTCACGGCACAAAAGAGACTTCGCCAAGTGAACCCGACGGTTGTGGCACTCACCGGCTCGTACGGCAAGACTTCCACTAAGGGGTATGTCGCCCACCTCGTTGCCACGAAGTACTCCGTCGTGCCAAGCCCCGCGTCGTTCAACAACCTCATGGGATTGGCGCGAGCCGTCAACGACAAGTTGACCCCGGGAACAGAGGTGTTCGTTGCCGAGATGGGAATGTATGGCGAGGGCGAAATTCGTGAACTCTCGAGATTGTTCCCGCCCGATATCGCCGCCATCACGACGATTGGCGAGGCGCACCTGGAACGCTTGGGGAGCCGTGCCGCAATTCTTCGAGCCAAGAGCGAGATCGTCGAGAATGCCAAGACGGTCGTGTTGCCCATCGACGACCCCGATCTCGCGGCGCTCGCGAACCGATGTGCATCCGAAGGCAAACGTGTCATTCGCGTGAGCGCACAGGGCTCGAAGGCGGATGTATCGGTAAACGCGACAAAGGGCACCGTCACGATTGGCGCGGAAACAGTTCCGGTCCAGATCTCGGGCGTCGGCCATGCGGTCAACGTCGCCATCGCGGTCGGAATTGCTCACGCGCTCGACGTGCCTCTCGCGGCTCTTGCGCCGAGGCTGGGGGATCTGCCGACCGCCGCGCACCGAGCCGAGCCGCAGCAGGCTCCGAGCGGTGCAATCGTCATCGATGACTCGTACAACGCTAACCCGATCGGTGCCGCTCGAGCAGTTGAAGGCGGAGCGGCGATGGCGAAGGGTCGAAAGGGTCGGTTTATCGTCGTCACCCCCGGAATGATTGAGCTGGGCGCTGTTCAATTCGACCGCAATCGTGCGTTGTCGGCTCAAGTCGCAAAGGCCGGTGGCGAACTCTTCGTGGTGGGGTTCACCAACCGTGCAGCGCTCGTTTCGGGTCATCCGGCTCCCCAGGTTTTTGCCGACAGGCCCGCCGCCATGGCCGCCGCCCTCGAACGCGCGGGCGCTTCGGGCGTTATTCTTGTCGAAAACGACCTGCCCGATCATTACGCGTAATTGCCGGCTTCCGGGGCAGGGGAGCCAGACGGGAATCCGATGAGCGCCACACGACCATGGGCCGTGGTTTTTGGCGGGCCGAGCCCTGAGCATGAGATTTCAATTCTCACGGGCCTACAAGCCGAACGAGTATTGACCGATGGTGGCGATACGGTTCACCCGATCTACTGGGCGCCATCCGGCGAATGGTTCCTCGTACCGAACGGCACCGAGGCGAAGGACTATCTCGAGGGCGCGCCGAAGTCGGCAAAACAGCTCGAGGTAAGACTCGCTCCCGAGCCCGGTTTCTATTCCAAGAAGTCGTTCGGGCCAGGTGCCCTCGACATTGACGCCGCGCTGTTGTGTCTGCACGGTGGAATCGGTGAGGGCGGTGGAGCGGCGGCGATTTTTGACGCGATGGGGATCCCTGCGACTGGTTCGACTCTTTTCGCCGGCGCGGTTGGTATGGACAAGCTCGCCTTCGGTGGCCTGATGGAATCCGCGGGAATCCCGACACTGCCCCGCCGGGCCGTCTCGGCGACGACCGAGCCCGGCTACAAGGGTCCCTACATCGTCAAACCGCGATTCGGCGGTTCATCGATCGGCATCGAAATCGCCGACGACCTCGCGTCGGCGCGTGCACTCGCCCACAACAGCCCTCACTTGAAAAACGGTGCAGTGCTCGAGCCCTACAAACCGAACCTCGTCGACCTCAACATCGGCTTCCGCACGTTCCCCGCCCTCGAATTGACCGACCTCGAGAAACCGCTTCGCGGGGGCGAGGACTCAGGGCTGTATTCCTATGCCGAAAAGTACCTGGCCGGTGGTGCCGGTTCTGACGCAGGTCTGTCGAGTGCACCCAGGGAATTCCCCGCGAAATATCCGGCAAAGATTCACGAGCGGGCAGCGGAACTCGCGCGCGCAGTGGCCGACGTCACGCGTTTAACGGGCGTGGTTCGACTCGATCTGCTGCTCGATGAGAAGTCGGGCGAGCTCGTCGTTAACGAGGTGAACTCGATCCCCGGCGCGTTGTCTCTGTACCTCTGGGCGCCGAAGCACCCCGCGCTGACGATTCTGCGCGACGCCCTGACCGAGGCACGCGATCGCCGGGTCGTGTTCCCCCAGGCTGGTCACGGTGGCGGAGTGGCGCTTCGCGCCGCGGGTGGCATCTCGGGCAAACTCCTCGGCCTCGGCTAGTTTCCCAGCACGTCCGTCGCATCAACACAGACGCGCAGAGGCTCGAGCGTTCCTACTGCGATGGACAAATCCGAAAGTGCGGCGGTTCCACTCACCGCCGTCGAATCGATGAGCACTTCGACCGCGGGTTTTCTTCCATAAGTGATGAAGGTGAAATTCGGATTCTTTGAATCTTCGCGGAGCCAGTCCACGTTATCCATGGTGAAACAGGGAAGTACCGACGGACCGGTGTCGGGAAGTCCACATCGAAGGATCACGGCAGCCGGGTCGCCCCACGCCGCCGTCGATTGGGCATTGGTAGATCGGCGGTCTAGGCCCGCAACCGCATCGGGCACGCGAACCATGACTTCGGCACACGCGGGATCATTCGCGGCCTCAGCGGGCTGAAGTGCAACGGTTCCCGCGCAACCCGAAACCAGCCCAAGGAGGGCCAGGCTGGGGAAAAAGAGTCGTGCACGCATCGCTTTCAGGCTACCGTTGAACCGTGAACGCGACGGATGCCACAATCGGAGAAATCGGTGAGGGCGCTACCCTCACGCGCATCTTCCCGATTCTGCCGGCCTCCCGCCGCACCATCCTCGGCCCTGGCGACGATTGTGCGATTGTCACGGTTCCCGGCGGGCGCGTCCCCGTCACGACCGATCTCATGATCGAGGGACCCGATTTTCGCATCGGCCTGTCGACGGGTTACGACATCGGATGGAAAGCCTGTGCAACGAATCTCGCGGATATCGCGGCGATGGGGGCGACTCCAACGGCTCTCGTGGTCGGCCTGGCCGCTCCAGCCTCAACTACCGTCCAATTCGTCGAAGACATCGCCCGGGGCTTCCATGACGCTGCAACCGCTCTTGCGCCTGGCTGTGGCGTGGTGGGTGGGGACTTATCGAACGCGCCCCTCGTCATGCTCGCTGTCACGGCACTGGGGGAGTTCGATGGCGTCGAGCCGGTGACCCGATCGGGTGCGTCCATCGGGAACATTGTCGCGGTGGCGGGGGCTCTCGGCAACGCCAAGCGTGGTCTCGACATTCTCTTCAATCGCGCGGTTTCCTCTGACGGAACCATCGACCCGGTGGCGGTTGCCGAGGCGTGGGCGTCTCATCCCGTCGCCGTCGCCGCACAATTGCGTCCCGAGCCCCCGATTGCCGCCGGTCGCGCGGCCGCGCTGGCGGGGGCCACGGCGATGATGGACATCAGTGACGGCCTGGTGTTGGATGCGCGTCGCATCGCCGCCGCGAGTGGTGTCGCAATTGATTTCGAATTGTCTGCTGTGGGCGACATCGATTCCCTGACGGGCGGGGAAGACCACGCGATGTTGGCGTGCTTCCCGCTCAACGCGAAACTGCCGGCAGAATTCCGCACCGTCGGTCGAGTCGCCCCGGGTGGCGGAGTGATGGTCGACGGTGTCCCATTCGATTCGCGCGGCGGGTGGGACCCATTCGCCGACTATTCGGCGACGTCGAGCCAGTAAACCCGCGTCTCGCCGTAATCTTTCGGGGTGAGAACCCCAAAACCCGTCGGCCATTCGGGCTCTGGGTCGCGACTCGCACGCTCGACGGCAATGACGGCGTCGGGGGACAGCCTCGGTAACAGCAGCGTCATCGTCGCCAGGAGCGTTGTGTTATCCATGTCATACGGCGGGTCGATGAAAACCACATCCCACGTATCGGCGCTCGCGCCGATAAACCCAGCAACGCTCGAGCGATGGACGCGAATCGAACAGTTCGGGACGGCGGGGGCGACGAGCGCCGTGTTCTTAGACATGACCTTGACGGCCTTTTCCGAGTTGTCGACGAGGTCGACACGTGATGCACCGCGGGACGCCGCCTCGAGTCCAACTGCTCCGCATCCCGCATACAGGTCGAGCACGCGCGCCCCCGAAATTGTGGTGAGGGCGTCGAAACGCGAGAAGACGGCTTCGCGAACGCGGTCGGCGGTCGGTCGAGTGCCCGTCGCTGGAACGGTGAGGGTTCGGCCGCCAGCCGCGCCCGAGATGATTCGCGTCACGCCCCAAGATTAGCGACCGGGGACCCAATCACCGAAAGCGAGTCTGAGCGGGGGTAGCGTAAATCCGTGACCGAAACCGCCGCATTCCTCGACACCCCGCTTCCGCGGGTCATCGGCGATCGCACCGCAAAAGCGCTGACCAAGGCATTCGGTTTTGACACCATTGGCGGGTTGCTCGGGCATTACCCTCGTCGTTACGCCGAACGCGGCGAACTGACCGCGCTAGATTCCCTTCCACTCGACGAATCGGTGACAATCGTGGCCGAGGTGGTTCGGGTCAACAACCGACCGATGAACGGACGAAAGGGTTCGCTTCTCGAAATTGTGATTTCGGATGGAACCGGAACCCTTTCACTCACGTTCTTCAACCAGGCATGGCGAGCGAACGCGTTGCGCCGAGGCGTGCGCGGGATCTTTGCGGGCAAAGTCGGCGAGTTCCGCGGACAACGACAACTTACCCACCCCGACTACGAATTGTTTGACGAAGACGAGAACGTGTCTGACGAGGTCGCTGAGCTGTGGGCGAAGACCCCCATACCGATCTATCCGGCCACGAGCACCGTCGCGTCGTGGCAAATCGCGAAGGCGCTGGGTGTTGTCCTTGACGTCTTGCCTGAACTCGATGACCCAGTGCCTGACTCCGTCCGATCAAGCCGCGGGCTTGTGTCGCTCACCGAAGCAATTCGTGCGATTCATCGTCCGACCGACCACGGCGAGTGGCGGACGGCGCGCGACACCCTTCGATTCCACGAAGCGTTCTTGGTTCAAACCGCGTTGCTTCGCGACCGGCTTCGTGCCGCCGAGGCCGTGTCGATGCCGAGAACTCCCGGCGCCCTTCGCGCCCAGTTTGATTCGGAAATGCCGTTCGATCTCACAGCCGACCAATTAACAGTGGGCGCCGAAATCGATGAGGACATGGCTCGCGCACGGCCAATGAATCGTCTCGTTCAAGGCGAGGTCGGCTCTGGAAAAACACTTGTCGCCATCCGGGCGATGCTCGCCGCGATTGAGGACGGCGGGCAGGCCGCATTGATTGCACCGACGGAAGTCCTTGCAACCCAGCACGCGCGGTCAATCATCGCCACACTCGGGAGCCTCGCCGAGGGTTTGAATCCGACACTCCTTGTCGGCAGTCTTCCGGCGGCGCAGAAAAAACGGGCTCAACTCGCGGTTGCGAGTGGTTCTGCCCGACTTGTCATCGGCACGCACGCGTTGCTCGCCGACGCGGTGACCTTCAACGAACTCGCGCTCGTCGTCGTGGACGAACAACACCGCTTCGGGGTAGAGCAACGCGACACTCTCAAGCGCAAAGGGAATTCGCCGCACGTCCTCGTTCTCACTGCCACTCCGATTCCACGAACAGTCGCGATGACGGTGTTCGGCGACCTCGATATCTCGACAATTCGAACTCTGCCTGCAGGTCGCGCGCCCATCACCTCGCACGTTGTCCCGCTCGTCGACCATCCCGCGTGGATTTCGCGCGTGTGGACGCGGCTGGGCGAGGAAATTGAAGCCGGTCGACAAGGTTTCGTCGTGTGCTCAGCAATTGATGCCACGACGTCGGACGGCGACGCCGATCTCGTCGACGACATCCCCGCAGCAGCACCTCGATCGAGCGTGACCGAAATTCTGCCCGTCGTCCGCGCCGCGCTGCCTGGTCGCCGTGTCGAGATGATTCACGGGCGACTTTCAGGTGACGAGAAAGACGCAACCATGACCGCGTTCGCCGCGGGTGCGATTGATGTTCTCGTGGCGACAACCGTCATCGAGGTTGGCGTAGACGTTCCGAACGCGTCGACGATGGTCGTTCTCGACGCTGACCGATTCGGCGTGAGCCAATTGCACCAACTGCGTGGCCGAGTCGGCCGAGGCGGAGTTCCTGGTTTGGCGCTCTTCGTGACTTACGCCGACGAGAGCACACTGGCTCGCGACCGCGTCGAAGCGGTGGCGTCCACGCTCGACGGCTTCGAACTCGCGCAGAAAGACCTCGAGTTGCGTCGCGAGGGCGACGTGTTGGGTGAGAGCCAGTCGGGTGGCCGTAGCGGACTTGTATTGGTTCGGGTGACGGTCGATGGTCCCGTGATCGAGGCGGCGCGGACTCACGCGCAGGAGGTGCTCGATCTCGACCCGACCCTTGGTGCACATCCAGCGTTGCGCGATGCGCTTGATCGTCGCTTGTCGCAACGCGAGCGGGAATTTCTCGCCAAAAACTGACATCGGCGCGTCTCCCGATTACGCTGGGAGCATGACGTCGCTCGCCGTGGTTCCCGGTTCGTTCGACCCCGTCACATTGGGTCACCTCGACGTCGTCGAGCGCGCGCGCAACCTTTTTGACCAGGTCCACGTCGTCGTCGTCCACAACCCCGCTAAATCCGCGCTGTTGCCTGTCGCGCGTCGAGTCGAGCTCATCGAACAATCCTTGGCGGATGCCGGAATCTCGGACCGCGTCACCGTCACCAATTGGAGCGTCGGACTGTTGGTCGACTATTGCCAGGAGGTCGGCGCGAACGCGATTGTCAAGGGGATTCGCACCGAGGTCGACGTCACCTACGAAACGCCGATGGCCATCGTCAACCGAGACCTCGCTGGAATCGAAACGGTGTTCGTGTTGCCGAACCCGGCGCACAGCCATGTGTCGTCGTCTCTTGTTCGACAGGTCGCGGCGCTCGGTGGCGATGTCTCGCCATATGTCCCGCGTGCCGTCTCGGCGTTTATGAATTCCGCCGACTATTCGTAGCGTTTGACTGCCGTCGGGCGTTACCCTTTAAGTGTGAAGACTTCGTCATCAAACCCTTACCACGTCAATGTTTTCGACGTGTCGCAGCGCATCGGTGAAGACCGCGAAAAGCATCTTGAATTCCCCGCCCCGCATCGTTTAGGCGAAGGTGTCGCCGCTGTCCTCGAGGGCACCACAATCGTGATGGATGTTCGCCTCGAAGGCCTGCATGACGGCATTTTGGTATCCGCTGAGGTCGAAACGACCGCCGATGGCGAGTGCGTTCGGTGCCTTGACCAGGTTACGATTCCCGTCGAAGTGGAATTCCAAGAACTTTTCGCGTATTCTCCTACGGAGGAACTCGAGTTTTCTGTTCACGACAATCACGTTGATTGTGAACAGCTTGTTCGAGACGCGGTGGTGTTAGAACTGCCGTTCCAACCACTGTGCGACGAGGACTGTCTGGGGCTCGATCCGGAAACGGGCGACAAACTGATGGAACCGCGTTCGAACGATTTACCGTACATCGACCCACGATGGGCGGCCTTGGAGGCTTTGGCTTCTGACGACACGACCACGGCCAGTAAACCGGCCGCCAAAAAGAGGAAATAATCATGGCAGTTCCCAAGCGCAAACAGTCGCGTTCCAACACGCGCTCTCGTCGTTCGCAGTGGAAGGCTGAAATCCCCACGCTCGTCAAGACCGTCGAGAACGGCAAGACCGTGTACAGCCTCCCGCACCGCGCGAAGGTTGTCACCGATTCCGTCGGCACCGAACTGTTCATGGAGTACAAGGGCCGCAAGGTTGCCGACGTCTAAATCTTTGTGATCGACAGCGCGTCAGGACGTTCGGTTCCGACGCGCTGTTCTCATTCTCATGACCTCGACCCCACAATTCCGTGACCCCGCCGAACTCGCGGGGATTCTTGGAGTGTCGATTCCGCCGGAACTTCTCGAGCAAGCGCTCACGCATCGGTCCTTTTCTTACGAACACGGGGGAAGCCATTACGAGCGTCTCGAATTTCTTGGGGACGCGATTTTGCAACAGGTCATCACGCTCGAACTCTACGAACGCTTCAGCGACTTGCCCGAGGGGGATTTGTCGAAGCGCCGCTCCGCTCTCGTCAGTACCGCGGCACTCGCCGAGGTCGCACGGTCGATCGATCTCGGCGGTTTCTTGCGGCTCGGTAATGGCGAGGTGTCAACGGGCGGACACGACAAGTCTTCGCTTCTCGCCGACGTTGTGGAATCGCTCATCGGCGCAACGTATCTCAGTCTCGGTCAGACGGCCGCGACCGAGTTGGTGATCCGATTAGTCGGACCGCTCTTCAACCAGTCCGACCGATTCGGCATCTCGATGGACCACAAGACGGCACTGCAGGAACACTGCGACCGACACTCGATGGGCAAGCCGGTTTACGCCATCACTTCGGACGGCCCGGATCATGCTCGTCAGTTCCATGCGACGGTGACAAGCGACGGAGTGATTCTTGGTTCGGGGAGCGGTTCGAGCAAGAAGACCGCCGAAGCCACCGCCGCGATGCACGCACTCGCCGAGTTGTCCCGGTAACCGATGCCCGAACTTCCCGAGGTCGAGGTGGTGCGCCGAGGACTTCTGACTCATCTCGTGGGCGCCCGAGTGATCGGCGTCACGGTATTCGACGCCCGTGCGCTCAAACGCCACCCCGGAAGCGCCGCACACTTCGCCACTACGTTGACGGGCGCTCGAATCGAGTCGGCGGTTCGACGCGGAAAATTTGTCTGGTGCCCTTTGGATAACGGTGATGCTCTCGTCATTCATCTCGGAATGAGCGGACAGATTCGCATTGTTGACGGCGAGCCCATCCGACACGAACGCGTTCGACTCGTTCTCGACGGAAGACCAGCGGTCGCCTTCGTCGACCAACGTCTTTTTGGTTCACTCGCATTGGACTCTCTGGTCGACGGGCAGGACGAATTCCCCGCCGGACTCGGATCGGACTCCCCGTTCGTTCCGTCCTCGGTGACGCACATTGCCCGGGACATCCTCGACCCCGCACTTGATGTCAACGCGCTCATCGCCCGATTTCGTCAACGCACGACCGGGGTAAAGGTCGCCATGCTCAACCAGAGCCTCGTCTCGGGAATCGGAAACATTTACGCCGACGAGGCATTGTGGGCTGCTCAGATTCACTATGCGACACCCGCGGATCGAATCCGACCGATCGACTACCGTCGATTGTTCGACGCTGTTCGTGCTGTGATGACGACGGCGCTCGACGCTGGTGGTACATCGTTCGACGCGCTCTACGTCAACGTCAACGGTGAATCGGGGTACTTTGACGTGTCGCTCAACGCCTACGGTCAAGACGGCAAGCCGTGTGCGCGATGTGACACGCTGATCGTCCGCGAACCATGGCAGAACCGTTCGTCGCACTTTTGCCCGTCCTGTCAGCGCGCTGTGCGAACCAGCCGTTAGTTTTCCGCGGAACTGTTCGGGATAATGGTGAGATGTATCTGAAGTCCCTGACCCTCAAGGGCTTCAAGTCGTTCGCTCAACCGACGACCTTCCAGTTCGAACAAGGGGTCACCGCCGTAGTCGGCCCGAACGGGTCGGGGAAGTCCAACGTCGTTGATGGACTCGCGTGGGTGATGGGTGAGCAAGGCGCAAAGACTCTGCGCGGTGGCAAAATGGACGACGTCATTTTTGCGGGAACTTCGACCCGGGGTCCACTCGGTCGCGCCGAAGTCACGCTGACAATCGACAACTCGGACGGTGCTCTGCCGATCGAGTACACCGAAGTGACGATTTCACGGATCCTGTTCCGTAACGGGCAGTCGGAATACGCCATCAACGGAGAGTCCTGCCGACTTCTCGATGTCCAGGAACTCTTGTCTGATTCAGGTTTGGGCCGCGAGATGCACGTCATCGTGGGTCAGGGCCGGCTCGACACGGTCTTGTCGGCGACGCCCGAGGACCGACGTGGTTTCATCGAAGAAGCCGCCGGAATCCTCAAACACCGTCGCCGCAAAGAAAAGACGGTTCGCAAACTCGACGCAATGCAGGCGAATCTCACGCGACTTACTGACCTTTCGGGAGAAATTCGTCGTCAGCTCAAGCCGCTCGGACAACAGGCCGAAGTCGCGCGCGAGGCCCAGAACATCGCCGCCGTCGTTCGCGATGCTCGAGCGAGAATTCTTGCCGACGACGTCGTGTCATTGCGCCGCGACATCAACGATCACCAGCAGACCGAGACGGAACGTCAGACCGAACGCATCGCCGTCGCCGACCAACTCGATCAGGTCTCGCTTCGGATTCGGTCACTAGAGCAGGAATTGACCTCGGACGCAGTTGACGGGCACCGTCGAGTTTCGTTCGAACTCGAGCAGGTGCGTGAACGCTTCCGCAACCTCAGCCAGATCATTCGTGATCGCATCACGCTCTTGTCGCAGGACATTTCGGAGTCCACACCGATCCTCGCGATTTCGGACGAGATGGTCGAGGCGGCGCGAGTCGAGGTTGCGGCTCTCGAGACTCAGGTCACAGACATGGAAGTCAAGGTCGGAGCCGCGGCCGCGGCGACGGCGACCGCCGCCGCAAACCTCGGGGCCATCGACCACGAAATTGCCGAGCAGGGAGTGCTCATCACTCAGCACGATCTCGACCGTGCGTCGCTCGAGGGTCGCGTTGATCTCGCGCGTTCCCGTGTTGCTAGCGCGCAGGGCGAATTGTTGCGCAGCGAGAGCGCCCGCGAGGCTGCGGCGATGCGTCAGACCGAGGCCGAGTCAGCGCTGGCGGAAATCGACGACTCTCCCGGTGGGACCAACACGGAACTTGAAACCGCGGTCACGGTGGCGGATGCACGGGTACTCGAATTGCAATCGACCGTCGACGCGGATCGTGAAACTCTGCACACTCTTGAACGCGAGCGCGATGCTCTCGCGGCACGTGTCTCAGCGCTGTCATCGGCGTTGGAGTCGAAGGACGGACGCGATTCGGTTACGGGTCGTCGCGGAATCCGCGGGCTCGTCGCCGACAACATCACGGTCACGCCCGGTTTCGAGGCGGCGATTGCCGCTGCGCTGGGCGGCTTGGCCGACGCGATTCTCGCCGACACGCGCGACAGTGCGCTCGATGCCCTTGCGCATGCGACCGATACGGACGCGGGCCGTGTTGAGGTGGTTCTTGCGAACACTGACGGTCCAGCACCTCGCATCGTCACCGTCGCGGGCGTGCAAGCGGCATCCGAACTCGTCACCGGGCCGGCCGGAATTACGGGCGTTTTGTCTCACACCTATGTCGCCGACGACTTGGATGCTGCTCGAGCCGCGTGGCCAGCGATCGTTTCGGCGGGAATAGCCGATTCCGCGGTGTTGGTAACGCGCGCGGGCGAAGTGTTGACCCGATTTGTCTTGCGCGGTGGCCACGGTGCCCAGCGTTCCCGGATTGAACTTGCGGGTGAACGTGACGAGGCAAAAACAACGCTCGGGACCGTCTCGACCGAAATCGAACGTCGTCGTAATGCGCTCGACACGCTTCGCGAAGACCTCCAGTCAGCCAAGACGATAGCGGCGACGGCACTGGCCGACTTGCGCTCCGCCGACGCGCGAAACGCCGAGATCATTTCGGAGAAGTCCAGGCTTCGAGCCCAAGCGGAAGCGGCCGGCTCGGAAATCGAGCGCATCAGTTCGGCGCTCGAGAAGGCCACAACCGCCGTCGACGAGGCTGATGCGCACCTCGGTGACGCTGTTCGCGCTCTCGAGGCGTTCATCACTGCGCCACGCCCGACTCTGGATGCGTCATCGCGTGATAACGCCGTCATCGCCCTCGAGGCGGCTCGCGCGGTCGAACTACAGGTTCGCATCGACATGGAAACCGTTCGCGAACGAGTTCGCTCGGAACGCGATAGAGCTGACGAGATGGCGCGCACCCTCGAAGCCGATCGCGCCGCTGCGGCAGAGCGAGCGGCGCAGCGTGTCCAACGTCGTGTCCAACTCGACAACGCTGAGCACATCTCGAGTGATATACCGCCGATCCTCGTCGCCCTCGATGCGAGCGTTTCTGAGGCACAGGTCAAATTAGCCGATGCGGAACGCGCGCGCGCTGCCAGTTCGGGTGAGCTTATCGAGCTTCGTGCGCGCGAGACCGACCTGAGAACGCGCCTCAGCGCTGTCACCGACGGAGTTCACGGTCTCGAGATGCAGATCTACGAAAAGAAGCTTCACCTCGGCAACCTTCTCGAGAAGGCCGCCGACGAGATGGCGTTCACCGAACAGGTCCTCGTCGAGGAATACGGCCCCGACACCCTCGTTCCGGTGCTGGAGGGCGATCCGGTTCCGTTTGTGCGAATCGAACAAGAAGCGCGCTTGAAGTCCGCCGAGAAGTCGATGGATCAACTCGGCCGAGTGAACCCACTTGCACTCGAAGAATTCGCGGCTCTGGAACAACGCCACCAATTCCTTACCGAACAGTTGGCAGACCTCGAAAAGACACGACTCGATCTGATTCAGATTATTGAGGAAGTCGACGATCGCATGCAGTCCATTTTCATCGACGCCTTCCGCGACACGAAAGCGGCGTTCGACGCGATATTGCCCATCTTGTTCCCCGGTGGAACGGGCCACCTCACTCTCACCGACCCGGATTCGCCGTTGACTACGGGAATCGAGGTCAGCGTCAAGCCTGCTGGAAAGAAAATCGAGCGCTTGTCGCTGTTGTCGGGCGGTGAACGCTCGCTCGCGGCGGTCGCCCTCCTCGTTGCCATCTTCAAGGCGCGCCCGTCCCCGTTCTACATCCTTGATGAGGTCGAAGCCGCCCTCGACGACGCAAACCTCGGACGACTTCTCAGCATCTTCGAAGAACTGCGCACCTCGTCGCAGTTGATCATCATCACTCACCAGAAACGCACGATGGAAATCGCCGACGCTCTTTACGGTGTATCAATGCGTGACGACGGGGTCAGTGCCGTTGTCGGGCAACGCATCGCAGCGAAAGTCGAAGCGTAGGCTCGGCACATGGCGTGGTCCTTATCCAAAGCGTTTAAGAACCTCTTTGCAGGGGCGCGTCAGGTCGAACCCCTGGACTGGGAAAACCTCGAAGACACCTTGTTGCAGGCCGACTTCGGTCCGCGGGTAACCGATGAGGTCATTGAGTCGGTCCATGCGATTGCGGACGTGTCCGCGACCCTCGACACCGATGACCTGCGCCGCATCCTCGGCGAAGTCCTCGAAGAGCGTCTTTCGGCGTTCGATCCGACGCTGTCGTTGGCATCCGAACCCGGAAAACCTGCAGTCGTGCTCGTTGTTGGTGTCAACGGAGTCGGCAAGACCACGACTATCGGGAAATTCGCTAAGTTCATCGCCACCCGCGGTAAGAGCGTGCTTGTCGGCGCGGCAGACACGTTTCGCGCCGCGGCCGTCGATCAACTTTCCACTTGGGCAGAGCGGGCGGGCGTCGACATCGTCAAGCCGCAACAGGACGGTCAAGATCCGGCCTCTGTTGCTTTTCAGTCGGTCGAACGCGCAATCGCCGACGGCCACGAGATTGTCATCATCGACACCGCTGGACGACTTCACACCAAGTCCGGACTGATGGACGAACTCGCCAAGATCAAACGCGTTGTCGAGAAAAGTGTCCCGATCGCCGAAGTACTGCTCGTTCTCGACGCGACGACGGGCCAGAACGGACTCAATCAGGCCGAGGCGTTTCTCGAGCAGGCCGGCGTCACCGGTTTGGTTCTCACGAAACTCGACGGAAGCGCCCGCGGCGGCTTTGTTTTCGCGGTTCAAGAACTAACCGGTATCCCCGTCAAACTGGTCGGACAGGGAGAGGGCATTGATGACCTCACCGGATTCACCCCACACGTGTTTGTCCGCCAGTTGCTCGAGTAAACGCATACTCTTGAGGGCATGAAGCGCGCATTCGATGGGAACGAGCCAGTTGTCGCCGACGGCGCGTGGATCGCTCCCAGTGCGATGCTCGTTGGCCGAGTGACAATCGGCCTGAATGCCTCTGTGTTTTACGGAGCGGTTCTGCGCGGAGACGTCAACTCGATTTCGCTCGGTGACGGCTCGAACATTCAGGACAACGTCGCGGTGCACTGCGACTTTGATCAACCGACGGTCATTGGCAGCGGAGTTTCAATCGGTCACGCAGCCGTCGTTCACGGTTGCACTATTGGCGACGACTGTCTGATAGGGATGAACGCGACGGTGTTGTCAGGAGCGGTCATCGGAAACGAATCGCTCATCGCCGCCGGATCTGTTGTGCTCGAGGGAACGGTCATTCCGCCGCGATCGCTTGTCGCCGGAGTGCCCGGCAAAGTTCGCCGCGAACTCACCGATTCTGAGGTTGACGCTATTCGCCACAACGGTAATCACTACCGCGAACTCAGCGCTCTGCACTCGCTCGAAGACTAGTCTGGAGGGGTTATGGCCGTCTTTGGAACTCTTTCTGAGAAACTCACCTCGGCGCTGTCGAGCCTGCGAACTAAGGGCAAGCTCAGCCCGGCTGATGTCGACGGAACTGTCCGCGAAATTCGACGAGCGCTGCTGGATGCCGACGTGTCGCTCGACGTCGTCAAGTCATTCACGGGCACGATTCGCGATCGCGCTTTGTCGGACGACGTCAACAAAGCGCTCAATCCGGCACAACAGGTCGTTCAGATTGTCAACGAGGAACTTGTCGAAATCCTCGGTGGCGCGCAGTCGCAATTGACGTTCGCCAAGACTCCGCCGACCGTCATCATGCTGGCAGGTCTGCAAGGTTCAGGTAAGACGACGTTCGCGGGAAAACTGGCCAAGTACCTCAAGGCGCAGGGGCACACTCCCGTTCTGGTCGCGTGTGACCTCCAGCGCCCCAACGCCGTCACGCAGTTGACGGTGGTCGCGGAACAAGCTGGCGTTCAGATATTCGCCCCCGAGCCGGGCAACGGGAAGGGCAACCCTGTGTCGGTTGCCAAGGACGGCGTGAAGTACGCGAAGCAAAAGCTTTACGACACCGTCATCATCGACACCGCGGGACGACTTGGAGTTGATGAGGATCTCATGCGCGAGGCTCGCGCCGTTCGCGACGCAACCGACCCCGATGAGGTCTTGTTCGTTCTTGACGCGATGATCGGTCAAGACGCCGTCATCACCGCCAAAGCCTTCCAAGACGGCGTCGACTTCACCGGGGTAGTTCTGACCAAGCTTGACGGTGACGCCAGAGGCGGTGCGGCGCTGTCGGTTCGGGGTCTGACAGACCGGCCCATCGTTTTTGCGTCGACTGGAGAAAGCCTCGACGCACTCGAGCCCTTCTACCCCGACCGCATGGCGAGTCGAATTCTCGACCTTGGTGACATCCTGACGCTCATCGAACAAGCGCAAAAGAATTTCGACGAGGACGACGCCAACAAGGTCGCCGAAAAGATTCAGTCGAACACCTTCACGCTCCAGGATTTTCTCGAACAGTTGCAGCAGGTTCGCAAGATGGGGTCGATGAAGGGATTGCTCGGCATGATGCCGGGAGCGGGCAAGATGCGCGAACAGATCGACAACTTCGACGAAAAAGAAATTGACCGTACGGAAGCCATCATTCGCTCGATGACTCCCGCCGAGCGCGAGACCCCCAAGTTGCTCAATGGTTCGCGTCGACTTCGCATCGCGAAGGGTTCGGGAATGACGGTAACTGATGTCAACCAACTCGTCATCCGATTTGAATCGGCCGCCAAGATGATGAAGACGGTCGCCAAGGGGGGCACCCCGAACATCCCCGGAATGGGACCGATTCCCGGGCCTCGCCCCAAGGGCAAAGCCGTGGCCGCCAAAAAGAGTTCGCGTTCGGGAAACCCCGCCAAGCGCGCGGCAGAGAACGCGGCGATTCAATCTGCTCCTTCAGCTGATGGAAACAGTTTCGGGCTTGGCGCTGCACCGACTCCCGACGTTGACGACAAAGACATGGAGACCATGCGTCGACTACTTGAACGCGGCGGACTGTGAGTACCGACCGAATCTCGCCGAAGGTTCTCGTCGCGATAATCGGAACCGTTCTGGCGTGGTCCAGCGCTTTCGTTGTGATTCGAGCGGTCCTGCCTGTCTTTGCGCCGGGCGAACTAGCCTTCCTTCGTCAGCTGGTGGCCGTTCCGCTTCTCGCGGTGTGGATGATCGGGCAGAAGTGGGTGTGGCCGACGGTTCGGGAATGGGTTCTCATCGCGATTTTTGGACTCACCTGGTTTTCGACGTATATCGTCGCGCTCAACACCGCCGAACTGACAATCGACGCGGGGACGGCGTCGTTCATCGTCAACATCGGTCCGTTGCTCATTGCCGTCGGAGCGTTCCTTTTTCTCGGCGAGAAACTATCGCGCAACCTCCTCGCTGGCGCACTCATCGCCCTCGCCGGGGTTGGCCTGATTGCGTGGGGCACATCATCGAGTGACCGAGTGGACCTCGTCGGATTACTGTGGGCTCTCGTTGCGACGGTGACCTACGCGGTCGGTGTGCTTACTCAAAAGCCAGCGCTTGCCCGCTTGTCGTCGAACCAAGTAACCCTTCTTGGCGCAGCCATCGCGCTGATTCCATTGTTGTGGTGGGCGCCGGAGGCCGTCGCACACGCCCAGACGGCGCCTGTCGAGGCGATTGTGGGCGCAATTTGGCTCGGTGCCATCCCGACCGCTTTGGGGTTCGGGCTATGGGGCTATGCGCTCAAGCGAATGCCCGCCGGACGACTTGGTGTATCGACCTATGTTGTCCCGCCACTTGTCATCGTCGAGTCCGCAATCCTGCTCGGCGAATGGCCACACCCCATCGCGATCGTCGGTGGATTGATCGCCCTGACGGGCGTGTGGTGGTCACGCCGATCGTGATTGGCTAACTCGGGCTTTTTCTGGCAGACTAAAGACTTGTGTCCATCTCGTAGGACCCTCTAACCCTGCGAAATGGCGTCCTGCTTCCGCATTTGGGCAACCCCACGCTCGAACCGCGGTGCGTCATCGCAAACAAATCTGGAGAATCGTGGCCGTCAAAATCCGCCTTAAGCGCATGGGTAAAATCCATTCGCCGCACTACCGCATCGTTGTCGCTGATTCGCGCACTAAGCGCGACGGGCGTTCGATTGAAGAAATCGGGAAGTATCACCCCACTGAAAACCCTTCGCTCATGGAAATCAATTCCGAGCGCGCACAGTACTGGCTGTCGGTCGGCGCTCAGCCGAGCCCGCAGGTTCTCGTCATCCTCAAGCTTTCGGGTGACTGGGGCAAATTCAAGGGTGACAAGTCCGCCAAGAACATGATCATCACGAAGGACGCTAAGACCGTTTTCACCGAGGACTCCTCGAAGAAGTCGGTTATCCGCCCCCGTGTTGAAAAGAAGGTCGAAGAGGTCGCTCCGGTTGCTGCTGAGGTAGTCGAAGAGGCCACTGAAGTACCCGTCGAGGCCGTCGAATCGGCACCCGAAGCCGCTTCGGAAGCGGTTGACGCCGTCGTCGAAGCACCTGCTGAAGAGGCACCTGCTGAAGAGGCACCTACCGACGAAGCACCTACCGACGAAGCACCTGCCGACGAACAGGCCGAATAAGTCTGATGCTGGCGGCCGCCCTTAAGCACCTTGTCTCGGGAATAGTCGATCGCCCGGAGAGCGTCACTGTTGTGGCAAAAAGCACTCCGCGTGGCGACCTTCTCGAAGTTTCGGTGCACCCTGACGACCTTGGTCGTGTTATTGGGAAGGGCGGGCGCACAGCAAAGGCCTTGCGCACACTGATCGCGGCAATCGCCGACGGCAAGCGCATCCGCGTCGACATCGTCGACACCGCGGAATAATGTCTTCCGCGAAGCGGCCCGAATCGGGTTTGCGCGTCGGTCGACTCCTCAAGGCACACGGACTCAAGGGCGCCATCAAACTCGAACTGTATACCGACGACCCCGCACTGCGATTTGTTGCCGGTTCTGTATACACGCTTCAGGTCCCGGAGGAGTCGCCGTGGATGGGTAAGACGGTCACGCTCAAAGAACTCAAGTGGTACAACGACCAAGCCGTGGTTTTCCTCGAGGGAATCGACGATCGTGATGCCGCTGAGTCACTAGTCAAGGCAATACTCTGGGTCGACGAGGACCATGATTCCCGTCCCGTTGAGGAAGATGCCTGGTACGACTACCAGCTCATTGGTCTGACGGTTCGCCGCAACGGTCTCGCGGTCGGCACGATCTCGCGGGTCGATCACTTCCCATCCCAAGACCTTCTCATCGTCGATACGGGTGATTCCGAGGTTCTCGTCCCGTTCGTCAAGGCCATCGTCACGGGCGTTGACATCGAGTCGGGAACGATGGACATCGACCCTCCGATCGGACTCTTTGAAGAACCGGTCGATGACGAGCCCGAATCGGCCGACGCGTAGAGTTTCTGTCGTGCGCATCGACATCGTCACCATCTTCCCCGAGTTCTTCGGGGTACTCGATGTGTCACTCGTCGGTAAAGCGCGCGAATCAGGATTACTGACCATCGAAGCCACAAATCTGCGTGACTTTACGCATGACGTCCACAAGACCGTGGACGACAGTCCTTACGGCGGTGGCGCAGGGATGGTCATGCGCCCCGAGCCGTGGGGCGAAGCGCTCGACTCGCTCATCACCGACGGGACAGTGCTCGTCGTGCCGTCACCCGCAGGTGAACTATTCACTCAAGACATCGCCCGCGAATTATCAGATGAATCGCACCTTGTTTTCGCATGCGGTCGCTACGAGGGAATCGACCAGCGGGTCATTGACCACTATTCGGACCGCATTCGGGTCCGCGAAATGTCGCTGGGCGATTACGTCCTCAACGGCGGCGAGGTCGCGGCCATGGCAATGATTGAAGCCATCACGAGGCTTGTTCCCGGAATGGTGGGCAACCCCGCCTCGCTCGACGAGGAGAGCCACGAGGACGGTCTTCTCGAGTACCCGTCCTTCACCAAGCCACAAGAGTGGAGGGGGCTCACGGTTCCCGAGATCCTGCTGAGCGGCCATCACGTGAAAATCGCCGAATGGAGACGCGCCCAACAGGTCGAACGCACGCGCATTCGACGTCCTGATCTTCGAGGCGACTGACGCACGTTTCTGGTGAACAGTCCTGACCGCTTGGGATAAGGGTGATTGTCGCGTAGCGCGGTGGGTTAACAACACTGCGGCCTCAGATAAAATCTGAGGCCGCAGTGTTTGCCCGAAGGCGGTGAAACGCTGTGTTATCCCACGGCTCCCACTACAACAGTGTCGTTCATGTATTCGGTCTTGTTGGCTTCCAACGTGACCTCGACGCGGGTGTTGCCCCGTGCATTGAGGTATCGTCCTGCCACGATGACCGAAACGAAGCCAGAAGAGTCGGTGGTCGCTGACGCAACAACCTGGCCCCGGATGGAGAAGCGAACCTTGACACCGTCGAGGTCTACAGTGGCACCGCCTGCGCCTTCGGTGACACTTACGTCACCGAAGATACGCTGTGAGTCGCCTGCGCCGCTGTTTTCATAATCAGAGTCGAGCCAAACTTCGTCTCCGACGGTGATGTCGACGGCCATGTCAGCAGCACGCTTGTAGCCGGCGTCCGATGCGCACGTGTTGCTCACCATCGATGCGACGGTGTACTCACCAGCCATCTTCGGCGCTTTGATGAAGTTGTTGACCCAGCCGACGATAGCAGCGGCGTAACCGTTGTCGTGACGTGCCTTGACGGTCTTTGTGGTGGAACCAACCTTGGTGGTTACGTCGCATCCTGTGCGGACACCCGTTACCTCGAAGTCGATACGATCACCCGAGTAAACCGAGGTGTCATCGACTGAAAGGCTAGGGACGTTGCCATTGACAGCAGAAGCGCTAGGTGCGAACGCAACTCCCGTGAGCAGCGTGATCGCAGCGGCGACTCCTACTACCTTTGTGTTCTTCAACATTGTGATATTTCTCCTTGATTGGTCGAGCAAATTTAAAGTATTGCCGTATTAACTATACATAGGCCCTATCCGAAAATGCAGGGAAAGGCCAAGTGTTATCAATCTGTTAACCTCAAGCCTTTGTGGGCTTTAGCTCAACGGTTGCGATGTTCGAGACCATCGCACTGGTTGTAATCGTCACCGCATACAACGGTCCGTTAACAACACTGCGGCCTCAGACTTGATCTGAGGCCGCAGCGTTTGCCCGAAGGCGGTCAAACAGGGTATTACGAACTACTTACGGGTTGACCGAGATGTCCTGGTCCATGTAGTAGCGCTTGTTGGCTTCCAACGAAACCGTAACGCGGGTGTTGCCTCGTGAGTTGAGGTACTTTCCTGCGATAACGGCCGAAACATCGCCGTTGGAGTCGGTGTTTGCACGAGCAACTACCTTGCCGCGGATCGAGAAGAGAACGTCGACACCGTCGAGGTCCTGGTTTACAGCGCCGCCGACGATTTCAATGTCGCCATAGATACGCTGTGAGTCCCCGGCACCAGCCGACTCGTAGTTGTCGTTCATGTCGAGTTCGGTCCCAACCGTGATGTCTTCCGACATGTCAGCTGCACGCTTGTAGCCAGCATCCGATGCGCACGAGGTGCTAACCATCGAAGCGACGGTGTACTCACCAGCGGTGCCCGGAGCCTTGATGAACGAGTTAACACGGCCGAGAATAGCAGCAGCGTAGTTGGGGTCGTTCTTTGCAACCATGGTCTTCGAGATGTTGCCGACCTTGGTGGTTACGGAGCATCCGGTGCGTACTCCATCGACGTAGTAGTCGATGCGATCGCCAGCATCGTAGCTGCCTGCAGCGTCCGTCTGGGTCGGCGTCTGGCCATTGACGGCAGATGCGCTAGGTGCAAACGCAACTCCCGTGAGCAGGGTGATCGCAGCTGCGACTCCTACTACCTTTGTGTTCTTCAACATTGTTATATGTCTCCTTGTTTGGTTAAGCAATCTTTCGATCGCGTAGTTGCAACGATACATAAGCCGTTTGCAAATATGCAGCGAAAATGCCAGACGTTATCAACTCGTTACACTCGTGCCATTGTGGGGAAAAGAACATTTCGCTCAACCAACGTGCGGGTAATTCACAAACTCAAACGTGCCGAGCAGTGAGGACGATCGGGCCCTCAGACGTGATGGCAATGGTGTGCTCTCTGTGGGCGCCGCGTCAGTCATCGACAGACCTCAAAGTCCACCCGTCAGCATCGGTGAAGATTTCGTCGGTATCGCGCATGAACCACGGCTCGATGGCGATGACGAGTCCTTCACGAAGTTTGTAACCGCGACCGGGTCGTCCGTCGTTCGGGACATGCGGGTCACCGTGCATCTCGCGACCAACACCGTGCCCCCCGAAATCCAAGTTGACGCCATAACCATAGGTGTCTGCGACGTCGCCGATGGCAGCCGAAATGTCGCCAATTGCATTGCCGACCGTCGCTGCGGCGATTCCGGCAACGAGGGCCTCTTCCGTCGCCTGGATTACACGAAGGTCATCGGGGTCGGCGTCGCCGACAACAAAACTGATCGCAGAGTCACACACCCAGCCGTCGACACTTGCAGCAAAGTCGATGCTCACGATGTCGCCATGGGCGATGGCGTAGTCGTGGGGGAGGCCGTGAAGCACTGCGTCGTTGATACTCGTGCAGATAACTTTTCCGAACGGCGAGCCACCAAACGACGGGTGATAGTCGATGTAGCAGGACTCTGCACCAGCGTCGCGGATCATCTGATGGGCGATCGCGTCGAGTTCAAGAAGGTTGGTTCCGACGATTGTCGCTTCGCGAACGGCCATCAGAACCGACGCGACGAATCGGCCAGCGGGCCGCATCGCCTCAATCTCGGTGGGGGTGCGGAGTTCAATCACGTCGGGCCTTCTTCCTATCCGTGTCAGCCTAATTGGTAAAGCGCGCCCGACTGTGGCAAGATTGAGACTTGTGCCGACTGGCACGCGCGTTTCACGGGCCCTCTGCTTCGGGGGACGAGCCATGTGATCACATCGCGACCAGAACCTCCCGCATCCGTCCCGAAGCGAGTGCAGAAAGCGAAAGAACAATGCAGAAATTTGATGCAATTGACGCCGCGTCGCTGCGTAGCGACGTCCCCGACTTCCGCGTCGGCGACACGGTGAAGGTTCACGTAAACATCATTGAAGGTAACCGCAGCCGAATCCAGGTTTTTCAAGGCGTGGTCATCGGCCGCAACGGTCACGGAATTGGCGAGACGTTCAACGTTCGCAAGATCTCGTTCCAGGTCGGCGTAGAACGTAAGTTTCCGGTCCACTCGCCGGTCATCGATCACATCGAACTCGTCAGCCGCGGTGACGTCCGTCGCGCCAAGCTCTACTACTTGCGCGCACTTCGCGGCAAGAAGGCAAAGATTCGCGAGAAGCGCGACTCCTAAGCTTTCGCACTTCCACTATGAGCCCGTCGCGTTCTGCGACGGGCTCATATTCTTTGGTCGTAGAATTACGCGATAGACATTTCCAACGACGCCCCTAAGGACCCCATGCCCAAAACCTTTGTCAAGGGCCTTTTGGGTTTCCTCAAGGATTTGGTCATCATCGTTGCGGCGGCCCTGCTCATTTCGTTCGTCGTCAAAACGTTCCTGTTTCGCTCCTTTTTTATCCCCTCGGCGTCGATGGAAAACACGCTTATCGTGGATGACCGCATCATCGTTAATGAATTGGTCCCCGATGTTTTCCCTCTACAGCACGGTGATGTCGTGGTGTTTAGCGACCCGGGTGGTTGGTTGCCACACTACGAATCGCCCGAACCAGACCTCGTCACCGCGGCCATCGACCTCATCGCGACGGTCGTCGGTGTCGGCGGCTCGGATTCCCAAGACCATCTCGTCAAACGCCTGATTGGACTCCCGGGCGACCGCGTTGTGTGTTGCGACGCGAAGGGACTGTTGCAGGTCAACGGGAAGTCCGTTGACGAGCCGTACATCGTCACAACTCCGAAACACGAGGCATCGAGCGGCATGAAATTCGACGTCACGGTTCCCGACGATTCGCTGTGGGTGATGGGGGACAATCGCTACGACTCTGCCGACTCGCGCTACAACCAAGACAAGCCAGGAAACGGTTTCGTTCCTCTGGACAAGGTTGTCGGTCGTGCGGTCCTCGTGTCGTGGCCAATTTCGCATTGGGCATGGCTCGACAATTACGCTGGTAACTTCGCGAATGCCGAGTGACCCGACTCTCGATCTAGAACGCGAGTTGCTCGCGAAGGGGATTGGGGTTGTCGTCGGTGTCGACGAGGTCGGTCGCGGAGCGGTCGCGGGTCCCGTTGTCGTTGGGGTTGCCATGATTCGGGCCGCGACGGATTTCCCAGTCGGTCTGCGAGATTCGAAACTCATTGCTGCGTCGAAGCGCGAGAAATTAATGCAGCCCGTGGCCGATTGGGTTGATGCAATCGCTACCGGTGAAGCGACGGCCGCCGAAATCGACGAGTTCGGAATCATCTCTGCACTGGCACGCGCTGCCGAACGGGCGTTTGCGACCCTTGCGATCGACGGCCATGACGTGTCTGGCGCATCGGTGATTTTGGACGGTTCGCACAACTGGCTGAAAACATCTCTGTTGCCACCGGTTGACATCATGGTGCGCACCAAGGCTGACCGCGATTGTGCGGTTGTCGCCGCCGCCTCCGTCTGGGCCAAGGTCTACCGAGACCGGCTAATGGTGGATTCGGCCGGTGAGGACGACACCTACGGCTGGGCGTCGAATAAGGGGTACGGCAGCGAAGGACATTTCGATGCGATTCGCGCGCACGGTGCGACCAACTTTCATCGTCGAACCTGGTTGTCCTCGGTATTGCCCGTCGCGCCGAAAGAATAGAATGAATCTCGATGAACGACGATGACCTTGACGCCTACGATCGCGACGCCGAACTGCAATTGTTCCGCGAGTACCGCGACGTCGTAGGACAGTTCTCATATGTCGTCGAGACCGAACGGCGCTTTTACCTCGCGAACGACGTCCAGCAAGTGGTCAAAGAATCGGGAAACGATTTCTACTTCGAACTGACCCTCAACGATGTGTGGGTGTGGGATGTCTATCGCGCCGATCGTTTCGTGAAGTCAGTCAAGATTCTGACCTTCAAAGATATCAATGTCGAAGAGACCGGCAAGAAGGAACTCAAGTTGCCCCGCGACCTCGCAATCGGGGACAACTAACTTTTCCGCACACCATCTCTCCTTAGTCAGTTCTCCACGGTTTGAGGGATCCTTCGCACGTCTTGCCCGCATGTCACCGACCCTGTTGGGGGAGGAACAATGGCACGCAAAGACGAATTGGGCCGCTGGGGTGAAACCGTCGCGGGTGATTTTCTCGTCGCAAACGGTTACGACGTTCTCGATCGTGGGTGGCGCTGCCGTCACGGCGAGATCGACATCGTCGCGCGCAACGAACGAACCGTCGCCTTTGTCGAGGTAAAGACCCGAAGGACAGAGCGGTTTGGGCATCCGCTCGAGGCGATCACCCCAACCAAGTTCGCGCGATTGCGAGTTCTTGCCGGCGAGTGGTGCCGTGTTCACCGTGTTCACGCGGGAACGGTTCGAATTGACGCGATCGGCATCATTGGCGACGGACTCACAATCGGCAGCCTCGAACATCGCGTCGGGGTCATCGCATGACCGTCGGCCGAACACAATCGATTGCGCTGTCAGGACTGTCGGGGCACCTCGTCGATATTGAGGCCGACATCGCATCGGGGTTACCCGCACTTGTCCTCATCGGATTGCCCGATGCGTCACTGGGTGAATCCAAAGACCGCGTTCGCAGTGCTGTCGCCAATTCGGGGTGCGCAATGCCGCCCACTCGCGTGACGGTGAATCTTTCACCGGCGAGTTTGCCGAAACAGGGCAGCGGATTCGACCTCGCGATTGCTTTGGCGATTCTGGCGGGTACGA
>Ga0114967_10000434_pt1 | contig 35515 bp, 38 predicted proteins | sample M_130628_MF_Meta_FD_92639 | JGI IMG/M metagenome (GOLD analysis project Ga0114967, IMG submission 92639) | Freshwater microbial communities from Lake Montjoie, Canada to study carbon cycling - M_130628_MF_MetaG | ecosystem: Environmental > Aquatic > Freshwater > Lake | place: Lake Montjoie...
ATAAAAAAGTAGTACAAAACCCTTGTGGTATCAGGATAATGTGTTATAATACAAACAGGTCGGGGAATAGCTGTTAACCGTACCTATTTACTGTTTCAGGGTGACCTGAAAAATCAATCAACCAAATGGAGAATGCAATGAATGTTCAGTTTGTTTTGACTCGCCCCATGCGTAAGACGTTGCGCCTTACGACCCGCCGACCAGCGTACAACACTACGCACACAGACCTCACCGAGACATTGCGCCGTGACGCGTGTCTGACCGACGATGTTCTGTTACAGAATTTAGAGTTCCTTGATCGTGACTACGGGCATGACGAGTTCAAGGACATTGACGACGAGCACGAAGGCTTGACCATAACCGAGCCGATGGACGAAGTAGAGCAGTTCAAGTTCTGCACTGGCTACGACATCATCTAATTAATCATTCACAGGGAGCTGACATGAACGATTTCTTTTGGGACTATCGCATTGTCAATACCAAGTCTGCCAATGGCGGTGAGGATTGGTATTGCATTAAGGAAGTTATATATGACATGGAGGGCAAGCCCGAAAGCTTTGGCGACCCATGTTTGGGGTCAGAGGACATGGAGTCCTTTGGCGACGTGTGGCACATGATGCAGGCGGCGGTCAAGTTGCCCCCTCTGCAAGAAGAAGATTTCACAGGAGCCTATCCATGGGATACCGTTCAAACATCGCCTACATAATACTGTTCCCTAGAGAGAAAGAGTACCTTGCGTTCCTCACCGAAGCGGGCATTCTGTCTAAACAACCTATAAACAATGAAGACTTCACGACTATCAATGGTATGCAGATGTGGGGCGATATGAGTTCAGCCCTTGCTGAAACGAAACATAGCGCAAAGGCATATCAGCAGGACTACCTGACACAAGACGGTAAACGAAGACAATTCCCTGCCATTGTGTTTAACGCTAAAGATGTGAAGTGGTACGACTCATACCCTGACGTGCATTCGCATGAGTCATTGATGTTCTTGGCACAACTGTGGGTCAACGGTGGCGAGTTCTCTTACGACATTGGTGTGGGTCAAGATGTTCTTATGACAAAGTGTGCCTTGTACAAAATCAGAATCGGCGAAGACAGAGGCGACGAAGAGCTGATTGATGTGGGCAGGCACATTGCCCTGTACAACCGACCCATGTGGGTGGAGAGGCGAATCGAATTCCACGGTTCTATCGAACACTTCATAGACAAGGAGGATGTATAAAAAAGTCAACCAAACAACTTGCATTATATGTATAGTTATGCTATAATACAAACAAGTCGGGAAGTAATTGCAAAAGGTGGTTACTTACTGATTCATGGGGTACTGAAATTTCAACCAACTGGAGAATGCAATGGGAAAGATGAAACAACTTTCAATTCTGATAGACGAGGCAATGGCGACGAGAAACCTTACTGTCAAACAACCAACTGTCTACGTCGTTATGTGCGACGAGAAACCTGTCGGCGTGTACGTAGACAGGCAGACTGCTGACTACGAGATGCACCTGTGCATACAAGGCGACTACATCGAGATGGGGGTCGTATCAAAGTATGAGCTTCTCGAATTGCCTCTGACTACTCATCGTCTGTAACATTTCACGGAGAAGTGAATGACTAATCGAATGAAGCCATTGTGCGTCCGATGCGGCGACACATACTCAGCCAAGCGTTCAAAAGCTGGCTATCAGTTATGTTTGTCTTGCGGAGAAGATGCCGCACAAACACAGCGCAAGTCGTGGTGCATTATGACGCCACACAAGCAGGGGGCGATGTTCTTCACGGTTGACTCAGCCAAGGAACTAGCCATTGGTATCAACAGCAAGTACACACCAGTATAGGAAACATCATGAACTTTGAACTTGAAAAGCCCAAGCACCTCATCAGCTTGGCTTCATCCGCTGTTATTGTTACAGTTGAGGTGAACGTATGGACTGCGACCAAGCAGGACAAAGCCATCTCTAACGAGGTGACGACTGCCAAGCGAGCAAGCGCAGACGCAGGCAAATTCACACAGAATCTTCTTGCTAACTCACCCGAGCACAGGGCGCTGTTGAACTATCGGCAGACCGTCTATAACTGGCTTCAGCGTTGCACTTACGATTGGGCTGGGTCAGCACGGTTGTTGCCTACTTTTCAAATTGAGAAGTTTATGAAAGAAGTGGGTCAGCACAAGACAGCGTTTCAGGTACTCCTGAACGACTTCATAACGAAGTATCCCTCCATCGTGTCGGATGCGGCGTTCAATCAGGGGGACATGTTCGACCGTATCTCCTACCCTGACCCCAAAGATGTTCTTAGACGATTCCAAATCAAAGAGTTCATCTCTGACGTACCAAAGAACGACTTTCGTACAGGCGGCATCGCCACAGCGATTGCAGACGATTTGCAACAGCACTTTACTAGGCAGACCAAAGACATTGTCAACAATGCTATGGCAGATGCAAGCGAGCGACTGATGACTATCGCCGAGCGTATAAGTTCAGCATGTGCTGAACCTGAATACAAAGACGATGGCAAGAGTAAGCGTAAGAAGATTTACGACACAACTGTGAGTCAAGCCAAAGAGATCTGTGAGACTCTCAAGCACTTCAACTTAACAAACAACAGTGCATTGGAGGATGCACGGCAGCAACTTGAGGCGGCGCTTAACGGCGTTACCACAGAGGACTTGCGAGAGAGCGCATACGAGCGTCGCAAGGTCAAGGACAGCGTGGACGACATGCTGAGTAAATTCAAACCACTAAGGACTTTCAATGACTGACCTAGAAGTATTCTTAAGCATACTGAATGGCGTACTGCTGTTCGTTTGGTACAGAGAACACGACAAACGCACGGATGCACAGTTCTACGTGAAGATGTTACGCATGATGATCGGGCGTATCGGCATGGGACATGCAACTGTTGTTAAGACTGGCGATGATTCATTCAGCGTCAAACCCACGGAGGCTGGCATCAAGGCGGCTTGCGAAGAGATCACACTACCCTGAACAACTAACTGGAGAATGCAATGAGCAAAATCAATTTCGCCCCAATGGTTTCCATCGACGAAGCCAAGACCATCATCGGTGCAATAGGTGATGAAGTTACATGTATCTTGATATCTGAGCCAGGTGTCGGCAAGTCATCAATCCTTTCAGGATTGGCTGAAATGAACGGCGACCAATGGCGTAAGGTCGGTGACGACTTTCCCTCAGACAAGTATGACTACATCTACATTGACTGCCCTGTCAAGGACATGATGGACATTGCGGCATCAATCCCCAATCACCAAAGCAAGTCTCTTGAATACTATGTGTCCTCTCTGTTCAAGCTCGACAATGGCAAACCCAAGGTCATCATGGCAGACGAGGCGTTCAAAGCTCCCAAGCTCATGCAGATTATCTATACTCGGATGTACTTGGAGAGAACGGTTGGCGATACACCGTTGCCTGTTGGGTCTATCGTGTTCGGTACAAGTAACAATGCATCGGACGGCGTTGGCGACAACTTGCTCAGTCATGTGGGCAATCGTGTGTGTATCTTGAACATGAGCAAGCCAAGCCATGAGGAATGGTTGCGTTGGGCAAACAAGAACAACATCTCTCGCTTGACTCGGGCATGGGCGGCTATGAACCCACGAGCATTCAAGTCTTATCTTGACTCAGACCAGCAAGACAATCCATACATCTTCAAGCCATCGTCTACGAACAAGCAGTTCGTATCCCCTCGGTCATTGGCGAAATCATCTGTGGTCATTGAGCGCAAGAACAACTACACCGAGAACGGCATGATGGTTGCGTTGTCAGGCATCATTGGTGAGGCGGCGGCTAAGAGTATGGCGGCGTTCATTGCAGTAGAGGACAAGCTGTTGAAGTATGAGGATGTTCTCAAAGACCCGACCAAGGTGAAAGTACCCGATGAGGTGGCAGTACTTGTTCAGATGTTGTTTGAAGCCATTGACAACATAGAAACTCAGGATGCCCTGAACAGCTATATGGAGTTTGTCAATCGCATCAAGCACAGCGAGATTCAATCAATCTTCTTCACCATGATGATGCGTAGCAAGCCACGCGTTGCACGTTACAACCAACAGTTGAGTACTTGGGCGGCTGACAATCACATCTACATGGGGTGATGCGATGAAGATCAAAGTTTATTTTGAAGCGCAAGCAGGCGCACACGAGATAGCCGTGTTCTACGATGAATTGTTGTACATGGCGTGTGTACCTGCGCTTGAGGCAAAAGCTGAAGCGCAGGGGTATGTGTTGACTGAGTCAGTAACTTATGACGAGGAAGCGGAATGAAAAGAGTACCACACAGTAAACACACGTTTGCCATCACCGACTGCAAACTGCTAGTCACATGGAATGACGGCAAGATTGAGGACTTGTCCTCCACGTTGCCCGATTACTTACGTGAAGAAATTGAACTCTATCTTGATGAGATGGATTACCTACGTACAGAAAGACCTGAGGAATACGACGAGGTAGCAGATGAGTAAAGAAAGTATTGGGTTGACCGTCGTCTATGTCTTGGCGACGGTTGTTTTGTTGTTAGATATATTTATTTGGAGAATGTAATGGAAATGACAGAAGAGGTACGCATCAAGCGTGGACACATTGCCATGATGAAACACATGGAGACCGCCCTGTACTCAGGTGTGATGATGATGGGCGAAACATCAGTCGAGGATTCAAAGATCACGGCATACACCGATGGCTACAACAAGCGTTACGGCAGAGCCTTTCTTGCGGAAATGTGCAAAGAAGAGGCAGAGGTCAATGCGCTTATCCTGCACGAGAACTTGCACATCGTGTTGCGCCATCACATCTATGGCAAGGATATGTTCTTGGAGAATAAGAACAGAGCCAACCATGCCGCAGACTATGTTGTCAATGGCATCATCATGGCAATCAAAGACAAGAACCTAGTCAAGCTACCCGATGGTGGTTTGTACGACCCTCGCTTTGAGAACATGAACATGCGTCAGGTATATAACATTCTTAAAGATGAGGATGGAGGAGACGGCGGAGGCAAAGGTAACCCCGACCCAAACGGCGACCCATCTAATGGTTCAGGAGGGGGTGAATACCAATTCGACGAGCATGACTTTGGTGGCGACATGACTGATGAAGAAGCCAAAGAGATGGACAACAAGATTGACCGAGCCATCCGAGAAGGCGCAATCCTAGCGGGGAGGTTGGGCGTTGACTTGCCAAGAGCCATCACAGAGATGCTTGAGCCACAAGTTGATTGGCGCAGAGAGTTTGCAGACTTTGTGTCGGCGGCATGTAAGGGCAAGGATGAATACACATGGCGCAAGTTCAATCGCCGTATGTTGCCCAATGACTTGTTTCTACCAACTGTGGAGGACGAGACTATCGGGGAGATTGTTGTTGGTATTGACACATCAGGTTCGATTGGGCAGAAGGAGCTTAATGAGTTCGCTTCAGAACTGGTCTCAATCGCCGAGCTTGTTCAACCCGAAGCCATTCGTATTTTGTGGTGGGACACCAAGGTCAACGGTGAACAACTCTTCACAGAGAACTACGACCAAATCGGTTCAATGCTCAAGCCACAGGGTGGGGGTGGAACTAGGGTTTCATGTGTCTCTGAATACATAAACAAGAAGAAGATAAAGGCAGAGTGCGTGGTGATATTCACCGATGGCTACTTGGAGAATGATGTGGTGTGGAACATCGACAGCCCAACTCTGTGGTTGGTGACTGAGAACAAGCACTGGACACCGCCAGCTGGCAAGCTGGTTTTCGTTAACAAATAGGAGATATGCAATGACTTTCTATGACGTGAACAGGATGGAATACAAGGACTACGAAAAGCGTGTGAAGGACTACAAGCCTTATCGTGGGACTAACGCCTATCCAGTAGGTAGTAGACGTTACTCCGCTAGGCACTTTGTTATGAGGGACGATGGCGTGGTGGAGGTTTATTACACTGGACTTCCTTACAAGAAACAAAAAGAGAAAGAAGGTAATCCGATTATTCCGCTTCTGTACATACACCCCGACAACACAGTAGAGTTCAATCGCTCTAGTGATGTAGGGTTCTTAACCAAACTGACTGGGTATTCGGTAAGACATGATGTGAAGTACGGCGGCACGATAATCTGCAATTTTGGACTCCGAGGTAGCATTCATCCTGTATTCAAGGGGGCAAGATATTCATTAGATACCTTTACCTGCCTGACTCCCTACGAATGGCATCACCCTAAGGTGAATCGTAAAAAAGCAAAAGAGACCATGAGTAAGTACGACGAGTTCTTGAAGCTTCACAAGGTGTTCCTCGACCCCATGAGTAAAGAAGGTATCAACGGAATATTTGAAGATTTCCACAACGAAATTGGCGAACATTGGGAACATCAACATAGATGGGACATAAACAAATTTCATGAGATGGTGGAGAGCAAACGCCATGTAGATGCGGCGGTGTATCTGAATGTAGTTGACAGAGGGTTTTGGTGGATTAAGTATGCCGTAGACCGAGACATTGACCACTTCAAAGAACAAGTATGTAAGTTTGCACAGGATGGTCTTAAGAAAGTTATATACAAGTATGGAAGTGAGCAAGTATTTGATTACAGAGAAATACCCGCAGGAGGATACATCACATCTTCTAAATGGAAGATTCGTGTGACCTCAAACGGTCAAAGTGTAGAGCGTCTTTAATTTAATCAACAGGAGAATGCAATGAGTAACATGGCAAACATAGTTTCACCCTATGGTGACACGATAGCAACAACAACAGCGTTGAATGAGTCAACCCCAGTAGCAAAATTTGCTTATGAGTTCTGTACAGAGTTCAATGTGCAAGTGAATAAATATAAACGGTCAAGGGGTGAGGGAGTTACATTCAGAATCTTATCATTAGACGGCATACCCCTTGGTGAGATATACACTGCAAAACACGTTGGTTCTAGTGGTAACAACGAGGATGTTTACTTTTACCATTCTCCAAATATCATTACAAAGTCTAAAGCCACGTCAAGGTCTGACAGTAATACAAGGGATGCTAACAAGATTAGAAGTCTCTTGACAGTACTTAAGAAGAACAAAGAAATCCCTGATGTCAAATCTATGTACGACACATTTGCTGGCGGTATTAGGTATGCGTTTAATCAAGTAGTTAGGAATAGAGAACCCGATGTTTCTATCAGAGATGACTTGGCGATAGCTTTAATTGAGCACGTGTTACTTGACAAATCAGTAACGCACGAACAAAATGAGCAACTTAAAACCACGTATAGAGAATATCAGTCAAAAATGAAGTCATATCAAGAAGCAGAATCTAACGGAGCTAGATTTTATAAAGGCGCTAAACTTATTGGTATTGTTGGTGAGTACGACGATAAATATTATCTTGTTGGTGAAGCCTCATACGATATGAATCTAAGCGGTAACAGTGGAGTAAGTATTCACGGTGACCTGAAACGATATAACAGTTTGAAAAGTATCCCCGAGCTATCTGCTGATGTGGTGATGATTAATGCATACATGCAGGGCAAGGGCGGTCTATACGACAAAGGCAATGAGCTTGGTTTACCACGCTCTGATACTTATTATCACGACATTGATGTGGCTACAGGCTATGCATCTGACAACATGTGGGTTCTCATTCCTAAGATCACCCCATGAGAAAAGGCTATCACCCCATCACACATACGACTCTTAATGGTTCGTATCGTGTACCAATGTGGGCGGCAGACGATGACTATGAGGTAAGTGTTGGAGAAAACCATTGCAGGATGTTCACCAATGAAACACTACCGACTCGCATCAAAACCGCACTATCCATGATTAATGCATACCCGACGAGGGACTATGTGGATTGGGAAATCAATCCCATCAATGTGTATATCAATCATCAGACACCCGAACTCAATGATATTGGTTGGCGCATTAACCGAAGCATGTACATGCTTGTGTTACCTAATGAATTTTTGGAGGATGTAGCAAATGGCAGACACACCTGAAGCAAAAGTAAAAAAGAAAGTAAAGGCTGTCCTTGAATCATTGGGTGCGTACTACACCATGCCTGTCGCTGGCGTATTCGGACGTTCAGGGGTGCCTGACATTCTATGTTGTCTTCACGGACGGTTCGTTGCAATTGAGTGCAAAGCGAATGGTGGTAAGACCACAAGGTTGCAGGACTCAAACCTCACCGCCATAGCACAGGCAGGGGGGATTGCACTTGTTGTTGATGAGACAAGTATCAGTTCACTGGGAGCTGACTTGTTAAAACTGGTATCAGGGGGTTGACATGTTAGAAATGATTACGAGCATTCTTGTAACAGCCACGATGCTGGCACTGGGCGCTATTATGTTTGTCTTTGTATGCGCCATGATCGGCTGGATGATTTACTCAACACAGAATGGAGGCGATGATGACTGAGCGATTGATTGCAAAGCTGGACAGGCTCGGTGCTGAAGCTGGCATAAAAGAAATGACTCCTGAGATATACCGATTCGCACAGCTATTGAACGATGAAAAGATGAAGGAGTGGGATGAGTGGAAGGCCAAGCGCAAATGGGTAGGTTTGACGGTTGAAGAGATTGAAGTGCTTGGCGAAATCTATGCCGAAAAGGACAGAAAAATCCAAATGTGGGGTCTTTTCGCCGTTGCTATTGAAGAAAAGCTCAAGGAGAAGAACACATGAACTTCCGAGAAATCACAATCAAATACATCAAGGATATTCTCAGAGCAAGGACTATCTCCGAAGTGATTAAAGTAGAGCTACGACAGGCGCACTTGCGTAAGTTGGAAGCTGAGACTGCCGCTGAGTATGCGGATGAAGCAATCAAATACAACAATCGCCGAATTGAACGGCTGAAACAACGTCTGTTTGAACACGCAGAGGATGACGCATGATTGAGAAGATACGCACATTCTTTGGGAGAACCAAAGGGATACATCAAGACAAGACGACTGTCGTTGCACAAGGGTCAGCGTGGTACTGCACCGAGTGCAAGCTGGTGTTCTTAACTAAACAAGCTGGCGACCAACACAGTTGTGAATATCGTTTTCAAGATTCAATTGTAAGGATGAGAAAAGATGCCGAGACCAAAGAGTGAGTTGACCAAAAGTGGCAAAGCGATTGGTATACGTGTAACACAAAGTGAATACGAGGAGTACACAAAACTAGGAGGGAGTAAATGGATTAGAAAACTTTTACAAGATAGTAGAGATAAACAATTCTTAAACAACTGGAGAGAAGCAAATGGCAAAGAAAATTTCAACCGCATCAAGAATCCGTAATTACATTTCAGTCAACCCTGAATCAAAAGCGGAAGACATTGCAATTAAGTTTAATACAACAAAACAACATGTATATGTGATTCGTCACAACATGCGTAAGGTAGGCAAGGAGCTCTTGAAGAAGAAAGAACTGCCACAAACTGCGTTAACCCCGAGAGTCAAGTTACCCAATATTTTAGAAAGGCATTTTGGCGTTGACATTGACAAGGCGCATGACCCAGTGAATCAACCATCGCACTACAAAGTAGGAGGCATTGAGACAATAGACTTTATTGAAGCCAAGGGGTTGAACTATAACTTAGGCAATGCAATAAAGTACATCACCCGAGCAGACCATAAGGGAAGCAAGGCACAAGACTTGGCGAAAGCCATTTGGTATCTACGTCGAGAAATAACAAACAATGTCCCTAATAACAATTGATTTTGAGACTTACTACACCGACACAGACCTAGGGTTTAAAAAGCAGACGACTGAAGAGTACGTGCGAGACCCTAGGTTTGAGGTGATTGGTGTGGCGGTTCAAGTGGACGATGGAGACCCAGTTTGGTTTTCAGGGACGCGTGAACAGCTACGCAAATCTCTAAAACAATTTAACTGGAGGGGTAGTGCTGTCTTGGCACACAACACGCTGTTTGATGGCGCTATCCTAAGTTGGATTTTCAATATCAAGCCGATGGCGCTGTTGGATACATTGTCAATGGCAAGAGCAATACATGGCGTGGATGCTGGGGGCTCACTCGCCGCACTTACAAAGCGTTATGAGATTGGGGAGAAGGGCGATGAGGTTGTCAAAGCAATCAACAAGACACGCCTAGACTTTACAGAAGAAGAGCTTGCGTTGTACGGTGAGTATTGCAGAAACGATGTGCGCCTGACATACAAGTTGTTCTTGATGATGATGCCTAGCTTTGACCCTGATGAGTTGAAGTTAATAGATATGACGGTGCGTATGTTCACTGACCCAATGCTGTATGTGGATCAGGATACCCTGAAAGAGCGATTTGACGATTTGAACAAAGAGAAATCAGAGTTGCTTGCTTCACTGATGATCGACCTTGAATGCGCTACAGAGGAAGAGGTACGTGAGAAGTTGTCAAGCAATCCCAAGTTTGCCAAGGTGCTAGAGAAGTTTGGTGTGCCTGTACCGATGAAGATGAGCGAGAGGCAAAAGAAAGAAGTACCAGCCCTTGCCAAGAAGGACGAGGGGTTCATCGCACTGACTGAGAGTGAAGATACTTTTATTCAACACCTGTGCGCTGTACGTCTGGGCACGAAGTCAACACTTGAAGCCAATCGACTTGAACGGTTTATGGGCATAGGACTACGGAACAAAGGCAGGCTACCTATCCCGCTGAAGTATTACGGCGCACACACTGGGCGCTGGTCAGGCACAGACAAAGTGAACTTCCAAAACCTACCCAGTAGGGATGTAAAGAAGAAGGCTCTGAAGAAAGCCATCGTGCCGCCCGAAGGCTACATGGTAATTAACTCTGACTCATCGCAGATTGAGGCTAGGGTACTTGCGTGGTTGGCAGGGCAGGAGGATGTTGTCAAACAGTTTGCTGATGGTGAAGATGTGTACTCTATATTTTCCTCATCCGTATACAACAGGATAATTACCAAAGCCGACGCAACGGAACGGTTTGTAGGTAAGACATGTATTTTGGGATTGGGCTATGGCACAGGGGCGTTCAAGCTACAACATACATTGTCTACATCTCAACCAGTAAGCGTGAAGCTGACTGAAGAAGAATGCAAAATCATTGTGGGCATTTATCGGGACAAGAATTACAAGATACCTGAGTTGTGGGCTGACGCTGACAGAATGCTCAACACCATGATGAATGGGAAGATCAAAAAGCCAATCCCTCTTGGTGAACATAAATGTTTGTTCTACGACAACGATGGGGTCATCTTGCCAAACGGTCTACGCATACGTTACAACAACTTGAGGCGTATAGACAAAGATGGCAAGTCACAGATTGTTTACGATTCACGTAGGGGTGAAATCTCCATTTGGGGCGGTGCTGTCGTAGAGAACGTAGTGCAAGCTCTAGCAAGAATTGTTGTGGGCAAGCAAATGCTCGCCATATCTGAAAAATATCGTGTAGCTCTAACAGTACACGATGCGGCAGTGGTCGTCGTGCAAGAGGACGTCGTACCTGAAGCCGTAGCGTATATCAATCAAGTAATGTCTACCCCACCCGACTGGGCGACAAACTTGCCAGTGGCATGTGAAACAAAAGTAGGAGCGACTTATGGCGACACTTAAAAATAAAATACATCTTACAGGCGACCCAACTGGAGAAAAATGGGAATCGCTTTTAGAAAAGAAAAGAGAACAATTGGATCGCAAATTTAGTATAGTTTGCTTTGGAAGATTTGGTAAAAACTTTTTTTCATCAAGCGTCAGAGAAGCATTTATAAACAAAGACTTTAAAGACACTACATTTAAAGCTGTAGGTCATCAACTTAATTTTTTGAAATCAAACATCAAAGAAGTTGGAGGTATTCGTGGCGCTGTTGAATGTTTTATAGGAGGTATGACAAACTCCCCAAAAATTATTATTGAGCCATCGTTTGAACCCCCCGAAAGATTTGCTGATATATTTATAGAAGAGGGAACAATTAAATTACCATTCCCTAAAATAGTCGTAATTAGCGGCACTGTACGACAGGGAGATCAGAACTCTATACCTAATAGGTATATTAATCAGTTTCAATTTTCTGTGGTGGAACAGGACGGTGATGGTATTGTGATACATCTTGTTTTATCGGATGCATTACCACCCGCTATTCCAGTAGTAGCTTCAATTGGTCTATATGTTACGCAAGACCCTGATTCAAAACAAATCGTAATAAACCCATTAATCCCCGCTAGTCAGGTAGGTTGGATGTTCATGGATGAGATAGAAATGTTGACGTGGCAAGTTCTGAAGGCTGTCTACATGATGACATACCATGACGGCGAAGTTTATATGTCTGCGCCAACGCCAAGAGAAATACAAATCAACGAAAAGAAAATACGTAAAGGTAAAACACCTTTGGTTGAGTTTCGATTGATTTCAATTACAGGGAAAAAACCACCTGAACCATCAATACCTCATGGCAGCCATGCACCTCCTCGGCAGCACTGGAGGCGAGGTCACTGGAGATCATATAAATCTGGAAAGCGGGCATGGGTCGAACCAATGTTGGTAGGGGACGAGGCGAATGGCAAGATCATCAAAGACTACGCTGTTGGAAATTACAAAGAAAAACGATATGATTGGGCTTCCCAAACAAAGTGAAAATCAGTCATGGAAGCACACGAAGTCAAATGGTCTTATTCCAGTCTTAAAGATTATCAAAATTGCCCACGGCAGTATCAGGAAATCAAAGTACTGAAGAACTACACTAAGTTTCCTACCGCAGAGATGCGCTACGGAACACAGGTACACAAAGCGGTAGAAGATTATGTTGGAGAGGGCAAGCCTCTTGAGCCTGATTACGAACGCTTTTCCAAACAACTGCAACCCCTGATAGAAATGGATGGCGTCAAGCATCCCGAGCTACGCATGGCGCTTGGGTTTGATCGCAAGCCGGCTAAATGGAACGACCATTGGGTACGTGGTATTGCTGACTTGGTTGTGTTGGATGGCGACACTGCGTTCATCGTTGACTACAAGACGGGCAGTAACAAGTACCCTGATCCAAAACAGTTACAACTGATGGCGTTAATGGTCTTTTCACACTACCCTGAAATCGTACATATCAAGGCAGGTCTTCTGTTTGTTATGCACGAACACTTTGTCCCCTCCGAGTACCACAGAAAGGATGAGGAAAAACTTTGGGGCGACTTCTACCCCCACCTTGAGCGCTTGCGCCTTTCGTATGAAAACGGCGTATGGCAAGAAAACCCTACACCGTTATGTGGTTGGTGTCCTGTAAAACGATGCCAGTTCTATAAGGAAAGATAAATGAAAAACCAAGAGTTGATAGATTACGCCTATCCATTGATGATGGCAGAAAGAGCGTTGAAAAAAGCACATGACTTTTTGCTAGAAGAAGACTATATTCTTGCAATGGATCAATTAGAGAAAGCGATTGTCGAGGTACGTATCGCTAGAAACTCCGTTCTTCATATTAAGGAAACTAGCAATGCCATACGTAAACAAACCGAGACCATATAAAAAAGAATACCAACAGCAGAAGGCTCGTGGTGAGCTGGCTAACCGTATGGAGCGCCAGCGTGCCCGCCGTGCGATGGATAAAAAAGGCACGGATGCAAACGGTGATGGCACTGCTGATGCTCGTGAGGGTAAGGACATTGCACACCGCAAGGCTCTATCCCGAGGCGGGTCAAATGGCAATGGTGTACGTGTAGAGAGTGCGGCTGTAAACCGTTCATTCAAACGTAACTCATCGGGCGCTTTGGTATCGGAAACCAGCAAGCGTGAAAAAAAGTTGAAAAAATAACTTGACAAATAAAAAATAGACTCCATAATTCAATCATCAAGAGTTTTTGGTCTTGGTCGGGCGTAAGGCATGAGTGGCTCGTAGACTTAATTGCATAGTCAAAACCATTGTCAGTTGATCGGCAGTTGCCTATTTAGGTAGGTCTCCCCTGCGACAGGGTCAACCGTGCGGGGCGTTCCCCGCACGTAAAGCAGTCTTAATTCAGTCAAGGGGAATGAGTGGAAATCGTGAACAACATAGCTGTGCGTTTTGAATGTCCTACCGACATTGCACAGACAATAAAAAGCTACATCGAACGTAGCGAAGTGCTGGAAGAAAAGAACGGCATCGCTGACGTAGTAGTGCATTGGGGGCTTGATGAGATGCAACGTCTCTCACACCTTACCCCATCCGCTATAAAAGTTCCATCACCTATTGAGCGTGACTACGGTTGGCCTGGTATGTTTCAGCCATTCGATCATCAAAGAGATACTTCACGGTTCCTTACGCTTAACAAACGCGCTTTCTGTTTCAACGAAGCAGGGACAGGGAAAACGTCTGCGGCTATATGGGCGGCTGACTATTTAATGAATCAGGGTATCGTGAAACGTGTGTTAGTCGTTTGCCCTTTATCTATCATGCAGTCTGCATGGCAAGCTGATCTATTTAAAACAGCAATGCATAGAACGTGCGGCATCGCTCACGGTGCTACATCAAAGCGCAAAAAGATCATCAATGGGCTCTATGATTTTGTCATCATTAACTATGACGGTGTTGGTGTTATGGAAAAAGAAATCATAGGCAAGTTTGATTTAATCATCATTGACGAAGCCAACGCATACAAGACAACGTCTACAAAACGCTGGCGCACACTGGCTAGGGTACTGACCAAGGATACGTACCTTTGGATGATGACAGGTACACCCGCATCGCAGTCACCAGAAGATGCGTTTGGGCTTGCCAAGCTCATAAACCCCAACGGAGTGCCACGCTACGCCTCCGCTTGGAAAGACACCGTAATGCGCCAAATAAACAAGTTCAAGTGGGTTCCAAAACCTGACGCACAAGACACGGTATATAAGGCGCTTCAGCCTGCAATCAGGTATGAAAAAGCGCAGTGTCTTGATCTTCCAGAAGTTACTTATCAGACACGTATCGTACCGCTCACGCCTCAAGCGATGAAGTATTACCGAGAACTTCTTAAAGAGATGCAGATACAGGCGGCTGGAGAAACAATCAGCACAGTCAATGCCGCCGCTTCACTTAGCCGCTTGCTTCAATTGTCAGGCGGGGCTGTGTACACGGATGATGGCAACGTAGTTGAGTTTGACGTCCAGCCTCGATTGTCAGTCCTGCATGAAGTGCTTGATGAGTCGCCCCATAAAGTGATTGTGTTTGTGCCGTACAAACATACGTTGACTCTTGTAAAAGCTTACTTGGAGAAGAGTGGTATCAGTAATGAGATTATTTCTGGAAACGTAACAGCAAACAATCGGTCAGCCATATTCAATTTATTTCAGACTACGGCACACCCCCGAGTTTTGCTTATTCAACCGCAAGCCGCATCCCACGGGGTTACCCTAACTGCCGCTGACACAGTAGTATTTTGGTCTCCAGTAATGTCCGTAGAGACATATTTACAGTGTATTGCACGTATTGATCGTGTAGGACAGAAAAACAAAATGACAGTAATTCACCTCCAAGGGTCTGAGGTAGAACGACGCATGTACACAATGCTTCAAAACAAAGTAGACATGCATGAACAATTAATAGACCTGTATCGGGAAGAGCTAGAAGAAGGAGAAATCAATGAATGACACAGATGCGTTAGTAGAAACCTATTTGACAATTCGGCGCAAACGTGAGAACCTGAAATCTGAGTACGAATCGCAAGATGAAGAACTCAAAGAAGATATGTCACGCTTAGAACAAGCGTTGCTCGCAATTTGTAATGAGGCTAATGTCAATGGACTTAAAACAGTACATGGCACTGTCACAAGGACAGTCAAGGAAAGATTTTTTTGCACTGATTGGGATCACTTCAGAAAGTTTGTCGAGACAGAAGGCTCGATTGATTTACTTGAACGCCGCATCCATCAACGCAATTTCAAAGAATTCATGAACGGACGTGACTCTAAGGCGTTACCGTCCGGCGTGAATGCCCTGCGCGAGTTTGACATAACAGTGCGCAAGGCTAGTTCAACCAGTGATAGTTTAGTTTAAGGAAAAATAAATCATGAGTAATGATCTCGCATCCATCATGCAGTCGTCCGACCTCGTTGAGCTCGGACTTGATGAAGACACCCTCGCTGTTGCAGGGGGAGCAACAAAAGGCAATAAACGCATTTCGATTGAAGGGCGTGTGTTCCGTAAAATTGTTGGAGGTAAAGAGCAAAGTGTTAACACAGACATTTCTATGAATGTCGTGTTTGTGAAGATGGCGCATGACGCATCACGCACGTACTATAGTCAGACATACAAGAAGGGTGTGAAGATTGCGCCTACTTGCTGGTCTAGTGACTCTAAGACGCCTGACGTAGATGTGAAAGAGCCACCCGCATCAGCTTGCGCTGACTGCCCTAACTCTGTAAAGGGTTCAGGTCAAGGCGGTATGGGGTCAGCATGTCGCTTGTCTTGGCGCACTGCTGTTGTGTTGCCTAATGACCCCGCTGGTGATATCTATCAGTTGGTGTTGCCAGCTACTTCAGCGTTTGGCAAAGAAGAAAATGGTCGTTGGCCTTTCCGTCCCTACATTCAGATGCTTGCTAATAACAATGTGTCTGCTGGGCGCGTTGTGACCAAGATGGAGTTTGATACTAACGCCTCTACACCGAAGTTGTTGTTCTCTCCACAGTCAGCAGTGTTGCCTGATGCTCGTGAAATCATTGCACGTCAGAGCAAGTCAGTCGCCGCTGAAAACGCAGTCAAGTTGACTGTGTTCAAGATGGATGAAACCGCCGTTGAAGTTGAAGCTGAAGCACCCGCACAGCCAGACACACCTGAACCTACAAAGCGCGAGACAGCGAAAGCTACTCCTGCCAAGGCAGAGGAAGTCAATGACGTTTTGAAGAAATGGTCTAAGAAGTAATGAGCAGAGGATATAGCCCCGAGTTATTGGATTTGATTGATAACACGAGTGTGTATCGGCTAGGGATTGATCTTGCAAAAGCTTGCATTAACGCCAACCTTCCAGCCGCATACGTAGCACAAGTGTTTGATGTTACCCGAGCAACCATCCACACATGGTTTAGAGGCGGGGCTATACGTCCTAGAAAACGTCCAAGGATTGAAATATTTATTTCTCTTGTAGAGGAGGATTTAAAAAAAGGTATTCTGCCGTGCAGGAACCTACGTGACGCTAAAAAGTATTTGAGGGATATGGTTGGTCGTCCTATCAAGTCTACTTTAGAACACGAAGCGAGCTGAATAAGCTATTCCATTTGTTGGCGGGGTAACCCCCCGCCGTTTTTGTCTCTGCGATCATGAATAAACAATTTTTTGAGAAAGTATTGCCAACGCAGGGCAACATTTGTGTAGTAGGTATCAAAGATAAGAGCGTAAAGCCACGGTTTGTTGATGACATTGATAGCGCCATTGAGCAGATGGTAGCTTTTGACAAAGACAACTACAACACATTCTTTGCACTGGGGACATTTGAGGGTTACGAACGTAAGGCGGCAGGTTGTATTTTCATGCGCGCTTTTTTCGTTGACTTAGACTGCGGCGAGGGGAAGCCTTACGCCGAATGGGAAGATGGGTTAATTGCGCTACAAAAGTTTGTAGACAACACTGACTTACCTACACCAATTATTGTTAACTCTGGGCGCGGTATACACGCATACTGGCCTTTTGATGATGAAGTATCTGCCGAGGATTGGAAGCCATATGCTGAAAAGTTTAAGGCATTCTGTCTTGACAATGGCCTGCAAATTGATGAGACAGTCACAGCAGATTTAGCCCGTGTTCTTAGAGTGCCCGGGTCTCGTAATCTAAAGGGCGAGCCACTACCTGTTGAAGTAATTCAGGATACTGAACCAACTTCGTTTGAATATTGGACTGAACGATTTGGTGCAGTTGTATTGCCGTTTGATCTGAAGAAGGTTGAAAAAGGGCTTGACCCTGACACCAAAGCTATCTACGAAAAACGTAAAGACAATTTTGAATATGACTTCATGCGCATTGCGCAAATTAGTCTAGAAGGGAATGGTTGTGGACAAATTAAATACATCCTTGAAAACGCCGCTAGTTGTCCAGAGCCGATCTGGTACGCTGGAATATCTGTCGCCACTCGGTGTCATGATGGCAGTACTGCCATACATATCATGTCCGAAGACCACCCAAAATATTCTTGGGAAGAGACTGAACGAAAATCAGCCCAATCCCTTGAAGTCGATTGGTCATTCAGTTGCGACGCCTTTGAGAAAACCAATGCAGGAGGATGCAAGGGATGCGCCTACGCCGGAAAGTTTGGAAAACGTGGGCCTATCGAGCTTGGCAAAATCCTTAGAACCGCACAACAGCCCACTGACAGAGAGCCTGATGAACAACAAACAGATACGCAGAAATCAATTCGGGTCGAAGCGAATACCGAAAAAATTCCTTTCTTCCCCGACGCCCTCTACCCCTTCTCTAGGGGGGTCAATGGAGGAATCTATTTCCAACCATCTCCCAGAGCAACAAAAAAAGGAATGGTCCAAGACCCCCCAGAAATGATTTCTGCTGTGGACTTCTTCCCAACACAAAGGGTATTTAGTCCACACGATGGGGAATGCTTGGTAATGCGGGCGGTGCTACCAATAGACCCAACCCGTGAATTTTTACTCCCACTCAAAGATGTTGGGGCAGTGGATAGGTTGAAGTCTGCGCTTTTATTTCAAGGCATCAACTTTGACCAACGCCATGCCCCGATGGTGTCCAGCTACATCACAAAGTGGATGGACTTTTTAATGCAAACACAAAGGGCAAGTATTATGAGAATGCAACAAGGATGGACAGAAAACAATGAGTCGTTTGTACTAGGGACAACGGAGTACATGGCAGATGGTGAAGAACGCTACTGCCCACCTTCCCCGATGGCAAAGAATGTTGTAAAAAATATTGAAGAGAAAGGCACATTTGACGAGTGGAAGAAAGCTATTCAAATGTTCAATGACCACGGTTATGAGTACCATGCTTTCGCCGTGCTGTGCGGTTTGGCTTCCCCGTTGATGCAGTTTACCAATGTCAACGGTGCTATCTATTCTTTGTTTGGTGAGGCTGGTAACGGCAAGACTGGTGCGTTAAATGGCGCATTGAGTATTTGGGGTAACTGCGAGAACTTGGCGGTCTTTGATGCAACGCAGAACGCTCTTATGCAAAGGATGATTACCTGCAAAAACATTTTGTTTGGTATGGACGAGCAGTCGAACACGGACGGCAAGGTTGTTTCGCATGTGGCGTACAACGTCTCATCTGGTGCGCCCAAGCTACGGCTTCAGGCTTCGGTAAATCAAGAACGTGAAATGTCGTTTGTTACAAACTTGTTGGCAGTCATCACAACAAATACGCCACTCAAAGACATTATTGCGCTATACAAAGCAAACACTAACCCAGAGGATGTACGAATTATTGAACCAGAGGTTCCACGCCCGTCAGAACCAGGATATGAGTTGAACATGGCGCGGGGTCTACTAATGTTTGAACCATTGAAGTTCAACTACGGGTTTGCTGGCCCAGTCTACATTAAAGACTTGTACGAACAAAAATTGACTGAAGTTAAAAAGCGTATTCGTAACGAGTACCTTGACTACAGCCGTGCCTATACAGACAACGCTGAGTACCGCTTCATTGCCAACGTATTGGCAGTAACGAGAGTGGCAGGGGAAGACGGTAACCGCCTTGGGTTGTTTAACTTTGACCTAGACCGCATCATTGGTGTGGTTGGTCAAGGCATCATGGACACAATCAACGGAAAGTCTAAGGACAAGACCAGCGCCTACGAAGACATCCTTGGTGACTTTATCAATAAATACATTCAGTCTGCATTGGTCATAAAAGATGGGCGTACGTCCACCGAGCCAAAACAGGCGCTATACATCCGCGCCGAAGTTGATGAGGGAAAAATCTATATCTCTACATCTGCCATGAAGACATATCTTAAAGATATTAAGCTAGGGGTGAGGGAGTTTGAATCCAACTTGACACGACGCGGCACTCTCAAGGGCAAGATACGTAAGCAGATGGCGTCTGGCTGGAAGGATGCGTTTGGCACAACAAACATTCAAGCTTACGAAATTGAAATGGACATGACTCATCTCTTCCCGCTAAATGAAGAAGCTGTCGTCAGCGAGTAAGCCTTACGACGAGCCAGTATGGTTGTTCCCCTATCCAGCCATGCTGGTGGGGGATAGCTTCTTTATACCGACTATGAAGCCTGCATACTTGACGTATGCGGCTGATAATGCGGCAAAGAAAAGCGAAGTGAAGGTAAAAATACATACCATCACTGAAGACGGTGTTCTTGGTATACGTGTTTGGCGCGTGTCTTAGGGCTTGACGTCGAGCATATCAAATGCTTCAACCAACCTATGTTTAACCAAGTTAGACATGTCATTTAGCTCCTTGAGCTGCTCCTTGCGTTCCATGATGGTTAAATCTTTGTTTGCACGAACTTGGTTAGCAGCAGCACGTATTTCGCGCAGCGTTCCATTAACTTGCATGTTATAGAACTGCACCGCAGGATAGGCAGTGGGGTTGGCCTCCATGAATTTTTCCAATTGTTCTGGGCGGTCTTTAAGTGAATTGATGCGCTGCTCCATCCCCTTGACTTGTTTCTCAATGCTACTAAATTCACGGGCATCAATGTTTGATTTAGATCCAATAAAGCTACTAAGGAATGCTATATCATTCTTTGGATCGAATTCTTTTGCCCCAGCCACAGTCAAACCTACGTTTGTTGCGCTTGAAGCCATCTTTGCCATACCGTCAAAATAATTGCTGGCAAAGAAGTACATTGTGTTTGGACTCCAGTCCACCGCGCCATTTGTTGCATCAAACAATTCTCTAGCGGCTTTCTTGTATATCTCTGGGATGTTGTCGCCACCTGTATAAGCATCGCCAAACCGTGATTGACGATTGTTATATATTTGACGCCCCAGACCGTCTAAGTTCATTACATATTCAAAGAACGGACGGAACGCAGATGGTGTTACTGAATCCATTGCAAACGCTGGGAAGTTGTCTATTGGGCTGATACGCGATATTGGCAGTGGCATAAATGAGTCAGCCCCAGTAACCAAAATGTTACCAAACGCATCAAGTAAAGACGTCTTGCCAGACGCTATAGACGCTATCTGCGCACCAGCAGATGCAAATGCGCCAAGACCGTAGCCCCAAGGAATTTGAATAATTATGTCTGTGCCGGGTATGTGGAATCGCGCATAGCGAGTCCAACGGGCCATGTCATCTGTAACAACCTTGTTACGACCTTGATCGTCATCTTCCGCCATCATCAGTGCCATGTAATACATGGCTACGCCTGTACCAATTAGACCTGTAGCCATAGCCGCAGAGTTCTTCGCCTCTTGCATCATTTGCTTAACAGCTTTGTCAATCTGTTCTGGAGTACGCCCTTGTGCTACAGCTTCTTCTCTAAAAGCCGCCTCATTAAAACCACCTATACCCGGGGGTAGTAAACGAAAAGCTGGAGCTAACGCTTCAATAGCCCTGACTGCGCCTGTGGCAGCTGGACGGAAGAACATAAACAATGCGCCAGCACCCTTACCCCAACGACCCACCTGTTCAAAGTTGGCTAGGTTCTTGGCGTATTCAACTGCCTGAGACTTAGCGTCAGCCAACGCATCAGCATCGTTCTTGAATTTGCCACTTGACTTGTTCTCGGCAAAGAACTGATCCTTCAACATACGATACGTAGCAGCGCGACTAGACAATTCAAACATGTCGTTATAGATATCAATGAACTTGTCTACTTGGTCTTTCTTACGCAAGATACCACTGCGCCCAATCTCTTTCATCAGACCATCAAGCGCACCCTTGGCAGCAAGACCTTGCAGGTATGACACCTTGCCACCTAACTGTATATAGTCAAGCAAGTCAGCGTAGTATTGATCTTTGGCGGCAAGCTCTTTTATCTTGTCAAAATTACCATTTGCATACAAGTTTGAGAACCGTACGGACTTAGCCATACCACCACCAGCTACATCTGATGCAACAGCAGTCAACAACTGCCCTGCTTTAGCTGGTCCAAGTTCAGCGCCAAGCGTAAAGGCGTTAGTCAATGCGTCGCGCACAAAGTTCATTGGCGCAAACGCTGGGTTATACCGTGTGTGCATCTGCCCAACACCACTTGTAATGGAGTTAGCAATATCAATCAACGGTTGCGTTGTTCTGTATGAACGGCGAATGGCTTCGCGTTGTTTAGGATCATTGAGTTCAATGACGTCAATTGTTCCATCGGCGTTGTAATGGAATATTTTGTTATCCCCACCAATATCTTTTTTATCAAGATTACCTAAAAAGCGATCTTCAAATTTGATCTTGTCTTTTACCCTACCTATGAGCAACTTAGCAAGGACAGCATTTTTGATTGCCAAAGTCAAGTCCTTACGCCCTGCACGCATAGCAGCAGACGCGCCATCCGCAAGGGATTGGAGTAATGGGTTTTCAGATTCTGACTCTCGCCCACCAAAAGGATTCTGGCCTTCTTGCAAGTCGCCACCAATACGGCGTGAGTCAATGTTGAACTCTTCGTCAATCTGCCTAAAGCCCGGACGCCCTTTAAACGGCACATAATTCTGGAAACCATAGAAGTCAATCACGTTTGACGCAGGTTGTGAATGGTAGTTTGCCATCTTGTTCAACGTCTGCGTCTGTTTATTAACTTTACGTAGGGCTTCTACAACTGCCTCAACTTCTTTTTCTGTCTGAGGTGTTACGCGCTCTTTAAGGATTGCAGCAATTTGGCGCGGTGTACGGTTCGCAATGACGTTGTACATTGCATTGTTTTGGTTAAACATTTCAAGCGTAGTTGGCTTACCGTTTATCTGCTTTGCGTTAAATGTATTATCGTCAACAACCTTATCCAGCATGGCACGTAGGTCAAGCGCACGTTCTTTGCGCTTTTCATCCAACGCGTTGATCTGTTCTTGCGTCATGTCTGACGTGACTTCATAAGATGGTTGCGCTAAATCGCGCATCACCGCTTCTCTAAAGCCTTCAGCAGAGTATTCTTTACCTTCAAACTTTATACGTTTGCTATCGTTCTCAAGCGGCTTAGTTTTTATGTACTTGACCCGACGGCGCTCAGGCTCATGCCGCGCTTCCAAAATAATGTGAAGACGACCTAATGCTTCATTGATGGTCAATCCAGATTTCTTTGCGTATGCTTCTACGGCTGCATGGGTTTCTTCAGTTGCGTTGCGTAAATACTCGTCATACAGATTAACAGCCATACCAGCAGAACGTGTGATCTGCCCATATACATTGTTTAGATCAGGCCCAATACGTTTAAGTAAACCAAACAACCTTGCACGGTCTTCCGCTACCTTTAATGGGTAGCGTTCGTTTTGAAACATAGTAGCTGCCCAATGACCGCCCTTTTTGGTAAACAAATTACGCAAGAATGACTTAGCGGTATGTTCTTTTAGCTGAACTTCAGACTCAGCTTGTGCTGCAAGTTGTTCATCTGACAGTGTTGACTCGTCATATGTCTCTGCCTGTTTTGTTTCAGTAGGCAGGGGAGCCATTTGAATGCCGCCCTTTGGAGCAGACATAACGTATTCAAATGCGCCAAAGGTTTCAATAAGCGCATTGCGTGCTTCAACAGTATCTGGAATGCCAAGTACTTGGGCAACAGCTTTTACAAAATTAGACAATGCGTCTTTGACCTGACCCCACAGTGAATCACTAGCTGGGATTTGAATACGTTGCAATTCTTTTTGAAATGCGCGGTCAGTCACGGCATAGGCTACAAACTCGTATACGTTCTTATACGCAGCGGGGTACTTTTGCCCTAACAATGGCTGTGTTTTACCCATCAAGTAATCAAGATGCACTGCGCCGTCTTCTTGTTTTTGAGACAACCTACCCGTGCTTTCTTCAAAATTGTTTAACACGCGTATGGTCCCCGCGTGCGCAAACTCATGTAGTAAGACAGTCTCTGTCTGTCCCTCTTTGGTCACCCGGACCGTATCGGTCTTGGGGTCGTACTCAGCGGGACGGTTGTTTGGCAAACCTTGCACAATTTCAACTTTTGTGTCGAGCTTTAGTTTGTAAAGCGCTTGTGCAATTGCTCTATGTACGGGGTCTTGTGCAGAAGTACGTAGGTAGTTTAGGAAAGCTGTGGCGTTGTTCTTGTCAAGCTGATCTTCAACAAACTTAGGCAGTGGTTTAGTCTTAGGTACACCTTCAGGTTGGATGTTCTGCGTTTCAGCTAAGTAACCAGACAATCTTTCAGCCGCAACATCGTGCGCAGCTTGACTGTTATCGGTAAGTGCTTCAAAGTAAACTTGTTGTTGTTTGGGCGCTAACGCATCAAACTCAGGCAGGTGTAGACGGGTGTCAGGCTCAATACCATTGTGGTACTCCCGAGTCTCGTCATACATTTCCCGTTGTTCGGGGGCTACCTCTATTGCTGGTGCTTTTTGCGTTTCTGTAGGTATTTCTTCTTCTACGGGTGCTTCTTCTACAGGCGCTTCTTCAGTTGTTTGTCTACCCAACAATTCATCAAGGCGCTCTTCTAATGCTTCACGTTGTCTTATACCAAGTGTTGGGTCTTTAAGCGTCGCACTTATTTCATCAATTTCTTTTTGCGTAGTCGCCGGATCGTAGCTAACAACAAAATCAGGTACGTCTTCGGATTCTTCTACCAAATTTGGTTGAGCTACTTGCTTACTTTTAAGCGCGGCTAATTCATCCGCTATAGCTTGTACTCTAGGATCGTCTTCGGGACGTTTACCAACAAGTGACCAATCAACAAGTTCGTTTTCAAGAAATTTAATTCTTTTCTCTACTGAAGCTTGCTGTTCTCCTTCTCCTGCAACAGGTTGCACAACATCCTGTCTAGGAGGAACCACTCCAAGTCCGTCAGGTTTTGCAAGTCCTTCGGTGGGTACGACTGGATTGGGCTGTCCAGCCACTGGAACGCTTGTTCCACCTGCTGTGGTGTCAATTGGTCCAACATCTGGCGCTCCTTTTTGAGTTGCTTGTAGAGTCTCAATTTGGGTTTTGATACGTCTTTGCTTATTTCTTTTACCACTTAATAAACCCTGTTCACTTTGAGTAATAGCGCCATTTTGCTTCTTTGCTTCAAGCACCTTAATCTCTTCAGCTCGTCTATTAAAGTCTTGTATAAGCAAATCAACTTCTGTAGCTGGCGCACCAGTAGGAGCCTGGACAACGGCTTCACCTTCAGGAGAGATTTCAAAACCGGACACAGTACGCTGCGTTGTAGCAGGTGCAAGTTCTGGTTCTGCCCCTAAGTCAGCACCCACAGGCACTTCAACATCCGCCAATCCCTTGGTTTTAATCTTCTCTGCTTCGGCTTCAGGCCCTTTGCCAAGCACTACGTCTGCAGCGCCAGTAATACCAGCACCGCCAAGACCGCCCTTCAATCCAGCGTTGATAAACCGTTCAAAATTCTGCGGCGTGAAGAACTCTCGGTTTTTGTCAACAAAACTCTCAGCAGCTGCGCTTGATACTTCTTGCAACGCTTCAGTACCACCTTCAGTTACAAAGCCTTTGGCTACACCCTTGCCCGCACGTTTGTACCAAGCCGCGCCTAATTCTTCAGGACCAATCCCAGACAGCTTGGCTTTGCGTAGCAATGCAATAGGAGTGACTGCATCCAGCACAGCGTTAAAGCTACCAAACGCAATTGCCGTACCGAGGTCTTGCTTGCCTGTGGCTTCATAAATGTTTTGATAAACATCAGGTATGTTCTGCGCCGCAGAGCCAGCCAACGCGCCACCTGCTTCGTACTTAAGTGCGGTCTGCCGTGCAGCTTGAACCCCCGCTTTTGTCGCAGCTTGTTTTAATTCTTCGCCAACTAAACCCCTGGCAGCTTGGGTCATGACCGCTTTTTCAGCAGCAGACTGCGCCGCCGCTACTGCACCGCGCCCTAAGATAGACGCCGTACCGCCAGTAAATAAACTTGGTATGAGGGAGGGCAGAGCTTCGCCAATTGCTTCTTTGGCATACACCAGCGCATCGCCAATACCTTTAATGTCGGTGTACGATGCTATTTCAGCAGGATATTTCTTTGCTATTTCTTCTTGGGTCTTCGCAGCTTCTTGCATCTGCTTCGCGGCGTACTCATCTGCGCCAACTAATTTGCCAGCCATAGCAGGCAGGATATCCCCAAGCAGCATACCGGTTTGCGCTGCGCCACGTTTGACGGATGGAATGAAGCCAGTTTCCGGTTTCTTTTCCACTGGGGCAGGCATTACTTGTGGTTCTTCAACCTTAAAATAATTTTTACCAAACAAATCCACATCGCTCTGAGTCAGGCCCGTCGGGCCTTTAAACAAATATGTTTTGCCGTCAGGGGCTTTAAACTCATATCGAGCCACGTTTACTCCTCGGCTGACTTAGTGCCAATCAATTCCAATTGAGGCATCGCTTGCGACCACATATCGTTGTACAACGACCCTGCATACGCTTTCTGCGATGGGTATTGTTGTTTCAACTCCCGTCCTTTGAACGGATCAGCCCAATCTTTTGCGGCTTGCTTTTGGGCGTTGATCGCTATATTACTCTTTGTTCTCATAATTGCGGTGCTATACGCGTTACCAGAAGCATTGATACGCGCACCAGTCAAACCTTCAGTTATCTTATGGTTACGGATAGTTTCAGCAAGTTGAGCTTGTTGTAACTGAATTGTTTCTTGGCTTTGCTGCAACTGACGCATATTTGTGGCGTGCTGCATTGCAGTTGCAGAATCGTTCTTACGTGTGGCAATATTGAATTTACGCAGTTCCATTTGCAGTTTCATATCATTCTCATCAGCGGCAGCGGCAAGTTTTTGGCTTTCGGCAGCAGATGCGGCAAGTATGGGACTAGCAGCGGAAGCACTTCCTAATAGACCAGCAAATCCCTGACCATATCCTTCTCTACCCCTTTTAGAAGCTTGAGCTGCCATATTAAAACCAAATTCAGCCAACGCTTTACCAAGCGCTTGATCTTTAATTTCTTTGGATTTACCTGATTGTTTGTCTATTAGATCTTGCAACCCCTTGAGGTCCTCTTTACTTTCGGCTTGTAATTTGTCGCGCATTTGATTAAATGCGTCCATGAATTCATCTTTAGGTACGCCCTGTTTTTCAGCCATTTCTGTAACGGCTTTATTTATGGCAGGACTAAGTTTTTTTTGTTTTGACGCAGGTTTTTCTTCTGGCGCGTCTTTCGCAATAAAAGAAGGGGTAGACCGTGCGCCAGCACCTTTTGGCTGAGGCTTGTTAGTTATGCTAGATTTTTTTTCAGACGAATTAAATGGGTCCATTAAACCTGTGGTGTAGCCTTCTTCTTTACGTAATTTGTCAAAGTATGGAGTCATACTAGCGTAATCACCGCCGTAATATGATTCAGGCAAATACGGAATATCCACTCCCAAAGCACGTAATGGTCTAGTAATTACGCTTTCACCTATCCCTGCAATAGCGCGAAACGGTAACGTACCCATGTCCATAGCTGCCGCGCCTGTTTTTCTTGCACCCTTTTTAAAGTCTTCATAGGCTTGACCTAAAGCCGCTCTGTCTTTTTCTCGTTGAATTTTTTCAAGATCAACTGCGCCTTCATCAGCAAACGCAACAATACCGCCACCAGCCATCATTTCTTCTTGGCGTTCTTCGGGGATTTGGTTAAATGCATTGCCTAGACCACGATTAATAGAAGCTGACTGCGCCTGTATTGCGTTTAGTTGAGCGATACGTTCGTCAATTGCATTTACCGTATCAATATCACGGCGGGCAAGTGCGGCTTCTTTAGCTTTTTGCAGGCCCTCCATGCTATACATATTTTCAATAATGCTGTCTTTGTTGGCTTGGCTTGTTACCCCGCCGCCTGCGTAATCATGCACCATGCCGCCATCTGCTCCTCTTGTAGCAGAGTTATAAAGCGATGAAAATCCTAACGCACCCATACCCAAACCAGCAGCCTGACCTAACATGCTGCCGGGAGGCTCATACATGCTTTTTGATGACTGTTGTCCCAGCGGCATCTTATTAACCAAGTCGGACATAAAGCCCAACTGTTTATACGGATAGTTCTGCTGGTTCTGGAAATCTTGATAATCCTGATCCAAATAACGCTGGGTTTGTTGTTGCTGTTGACCGCCGTATGCGCTTTGCAACTTATTGATGTCCATGCCTTGCTGGAACTGCTGACCGCCTAACTGACCAAGCTGACCGGCGGCTTGTAAGCCGGTCTGTAAGCCTTGCATACCCAAACCAGCGCCGTATTGACGAGATTGCTCACCAAGTTGTTGTGCCGATTGACCGTATTGAGCGCCGAGACTAGCCGCCTGAAGACCTTGACCCGCGCCAAATTGACGAGATTGCTCATTTGCCTGTTGAGCCTGAAGATTTTGTCCCGCACCAAATTGCTGCACACCAAGCTTGGCTTGTAAGTTCTGAGAGCCTACGTTGTACCCCATACCTTGATTAGCAAGGGCAGCTTGCATACGCTGTGCTTGGTCAGCATTAAACTGTTGTTGAGCTTGCCCATAAGCGCTTTGCAAACCTTGAGCCTGAATGTCGCCCTTTTGAGTTGCTAAATTACGTGCTGCTTCGGCGTCCATAATAGCCTGACGAGATCCGCCAAAAGCGCCTGCTTGTGTAGCTTGAGCGTTACGTTGTGTTCCTGCTATATCCGCTTGACGTTGAGCTTCGCGCTGTTGAATACCCACCACGCTTTGCATGTAGGGTGACATGTAATCGGTAGCAGCTTGTTGTCCAAACTTTTCAGACATCACATTTGCTGGCCCTGTCATTTGGTAATTTTTCAGGCCGGGGGCTTTAATAGTTGACGCAGAAAATTGTGTGGGGGGTGTAAATTGATTGCTAAATTGTCCGGCTTGATAATTAGTGCCTAAAGCGCCCATACCTGCGGCACTGGCTAAGTCCGTGGCGGTTCCTAGTTGTCCAGAAGTCTGCATGTTGGCAGCGCCTTGTTGAGCTCGCTGTTGCATCGGGCTGAACCCAGCAATGCGGTTTGCACCATATGTTTGATATGGATTTTGATTGATGTCGGTAAGAGCCGCGCCTTTAGCAAGCACATTTTTAGCGTACCCACGCGCCCACTCAGGCAACTCAGTAGTTTGAGTTGATGTTGAGGTTGTATTACTGCTACCACCGCCGCCACCGCCATCGCCGCCATCATCAGGCATACATAGACGGCGTACGCCACCGAAATAACCGTTGTGTTTATTTGGGATCAACATCTAAATGCTCCTTGCGGTATTCATCAAACCGCTCATAAAAAACTGACTTCCACATATCTGGAATTTGCTTTGCCGCTTCTTCTGGGCCAACACATACGTGAATTGCGTATGCAATTATGTTCCCTACAGCGTAGCGAAGAGAGTGGGAAATTTCAATCCCATGTGGATCTTTTTCGCGTTCAAAATGATTTGCAGCAGCGTACCCAGATACAACAGTCAACCACATTGGAAGAATCTGTTCTTGAATATGGCGGTAAAAAGGATTGGCGGGGAAGTAAACAAGGCAAGTTAAAAACGCCTCATTTATTTGTTTTTCAGTAAGCACTTTGTCTTTATCAACTATGTCATCCCAAGTGTGACCTATCGCAACAATACCGCGATACATATTGAGGGCGTCTTGATTTCCCCCAAACCACTCTAGTTTGCCAATCTCTCTCATGCTGGTAATAATCTATCAGCACGGCTGTTCTTTGCCACCTTGCCCTTGCCGACAGTCTTGCCACGGGCAGATTGAATCCTGTCCATCATTGCGTACAGCTTACGTGCGCCAGCTTCAGTTGAACCATTACCCAACTCAGAAACAATACGTGCAGGTACAACAAACTCACCGTCGGCTAAACGTGCAGGTTGCTTCTTGCCAATCATTGCAGGGATGGAATCAGACACGCCATCGCCGGGGCCACGGAGCAGTCTGCCGCCGTCTGAGTAGTCGCCAAGGTTAGACATACCGCCGCTTGCGTAAGCAGCCATTAAGCCGCCGTCGGCATTCATTTTGTTTCCGTATCTGTCGTACTTCGTCCATATTCCTGTTTTAGGATCTACCTGTGAATAAGGTACACCCGGGTGATTTGCAGCAAAATTACCTGCTAGGTTCTCAGGACTCAAAGGGTCGTCACTTGCCGCTACCGCTGCGGCATCTACAAAATTTGGATTTTTATTGTATGTTTGTTTAATTGGGTCATATATAAGTTCAGAGCTAGAGTCCGTCGTTGTTGGCGCAGTGGGTGCTTTTAGCTGGTTTGGTTCACCTCGCGTTTGCTTCAAATAGTCTGCGTATTGAGCGGTTGTATCAATTTGTGGCGCTGGCGGTTGAGCCGCACGCTGCGCTTGCATCTGTTTAAACATCTGCATTGCAGGAGTTTCTTGAGGCATGGGGGATGGCTGCTCGGCAGGCTGTGGTGTATTAGCTTGCGCTACACCACCCTCGGCGTACCCATACATTAATTTGGCTTGCTCAGGTGTGAGCTTTGTGTATGAAGGTGTAAAGTAACGCTTCTCACTAGAATCAAATTGGGAAGCTGGGAACGGCGTGGTGGTCTGGGGCGTTCCGGGTGGGTTTTGTCCGCCCTGCGTTTGTTGCGTTGGATTCATAGAGAACCCGTAGCGCTGGCCCATATCCGCATCACCTTTTTGTGCTTCTTGTTGTTTAGGCGTCATAGCCTCGCCAATAGCTGGTGCAGCGGCAGAGCCTACAGATTTCAACAGGCTCATAGGCGAGCCGCCAAGGTTTTGGTATAGGTTGCTAAATCCGCCTTCTTGACCAAGGGAGCTAATGCCTTTGCCCATTGCTTGAATTTTGTCCATAAATTCTGGAGCAGCGGCAGTTCGTGCGGCAGTTTGAGCGGCTGAAGCGTCCATAGATGCCTTTTGGACGGCTTCTAAACCACCGGGCTTGAATGCTTGGGCTGCTGGGTCGTAGAAATTTTGCATTTGAGTTGCAGCATTTGCTTGCGCTGCGGCAACTTCTGGGGCTGATGCTACTGCGGCATCAGTACCACTAGCTAACAAACCTTCACCTAAGTTAGCGCCACCATAAGCGCCCAAGCCAGCCATCAAACCTTTTTGCAAACTGCCGGTCATAAGTGCTGTACCCGCACCAACACCAAGAGCAGCGTAACCAGCGGGAACACCAGCCGCCATCAAGGCAGCACCAGCCACCATAGGCAAAATGGATGAAAGAAAGCCAGCTTCGGGTAATCCCGTCTGTGGGTTAATAGACAGTTGACCACCATGCGCCATTGCCAAATCATTGAGGCTTTTGACCTCACGGGGCGACATGTGTACAAGCGTGGAATCGCCACCACGGCCTTGATGGGAAAGGTGTTGGGCTGCAAGCTGTAGGCTCATTTTTGCCTCTTTATATAGGGGTGGTTGATCGTATCATGTTGAGTGTTTCTGGACAACTACACTTTGATCTTCAAAACATTGGCGGCAGTGGTGTCGTAGTAGATGTCGCCTGCGCGAAGGTTGGCAAGATCGGCTTGGGTTGGCAGGCTAACCACAAACAGGCCCGGAGTGTTGAAGTTGGGTTGTGCACAAGTCAGTGCAGTAACAACGTCGGTAGTACCTACGTTCTGAGAGGCAAACACGGCGGGAGAAGCGTTGTCAAGCTGTGCAAAATACAAGCGCAGAATGCTAATGAGCTGCTCCATGTATTGCCGGTCATACTCATTTGGGGCTGCTGGTAAGCGTGGCTGGACTACGTTTTTTAAACCCACGCTTATCTCCTACCATCAGGTTTAATGTCAATCCGTGGTACGCCCAACTGCCACTGAACGCCAATCTCATCTGAACTTACCTTAAACGCCATCTGACGACCGCGAATTCTGACATACACCTGTTGGGTAAACTCTTGGACGGCATAGGTTCTGGTGTTTTGATAGTTCTGCGCACTCACAACATCTGGGTTGTTTGAGTCACCATATGGCGCACCGGGGTTGGTACGGGGAAGCACCGTGAACATGGCTACTGGTTGATTTACTTCTGATCCGTCAAAGGTCAAGTCAGGAATTAACCTCCACACAAAACCAAAGTTGTGCCCGTCCCCAATGTCAAAATCAGATGAGGTTACCTGCGCCACAATAGGATTCGATGGATTGACTGTACCGTCGTCTACCCCATTTTCATGGTACACAAGTAGTGCGTTTGTACTGCCGCCAGCTACGCCGTATGTAACTGCCATTGGATTTGCACGTAAAGCGCTATCCAACCATGCAGTGCGCCCTTGGTAGGCCGTGCCGGTGTAATTAGCCCAGTCGCCATAGTACCAGACGTTATCCAGGTGGTTGTATATAACATATCGGTCAATTACGTCGGAGGTGGCAGAGCAATACTGCCACCATACTTCGCTGTAGCCCTCGTTAGTACCAGCCATAAACTGAAAGGATTGGTTTAAGTTTATGTCGTTGTAAACATACTCACGCAAAGTACATGGAAGCGTTTGAACGCGACCAGAGTACATATAGAACTTGTCTGTACCCATCCAGTATGTTATGTTGTTAGCGGTTGCTGCTCCATTTGGCCCAACAATAGATATGTTGTCGCCAAGAATTTGGAATCCCCATACATACGGTGGGCCAAGGTACTGCATGGAGTAAACGGCAGAGTCAGTCAACACCAAGATTTCTTGGCGAGTTTGTATAGCGGTGACAATTTGTGAGCCGTGACTAAGTGTGTAGCTGCCTGCTTGGTTAGTAATAGATGGTGTCCACTGCGTAAAGTCTTCTTGGTCTGACCAGCGCACCAACATAGGGTTTTGTACGGCGGAGCCATAGTCGTTTACACCAAAGCAGATAACAAAACGTGAGGCATCCGACACCATGACAAAGTTACAAATATCTGGAGTATCGCCGGTAGTGAGGATAGTACCCCTATCAAAAATCGTTGGGTTAGTAGAATTAACTGCCCAGTAATACAGCGCACCGCCACGGGGGTTAAAGATTAAGTCCTCGCCAAAGTTTGACTGGCTCCATGTACGAAGCTGTTGACCAATACCTTGACCAGCAGGAGCCGCAGCGCCCCAACCAGTAAATGTGGTTGACTGAACAACTGCTGTACCGTTTGTATGAGTAGCAGCCGCGCCGGAACCCGCGCCGTTGACTCCGCGAGTACACCCTGTAAATGTTGTGCCTGTTGTACCAGTGTAGGTAATTGTCTCTTGGTCAATCAACAGAGTGCCAGTTGGCGTAGAAAACCCAGTTGTTGAAGTTACGGTTACCGTAGTATTGGAGTTTGACAGCGTGCCGCCCGATACCGCAGTGGTAGCTGTACCCACAACAATACCGCCCCAAGTACCAGCGCCCCAACCTACGTTCTGAGTAAAAGTTGCGTTACCTGTTGTGATCTGATAAGTGCCAATTACGGACGCTCCGCCATTGCCTGAGTCGTTTGCAGTAGCTGCAACTAGAGATGTTATAGAGTATGTATTGCTTGATAGATATGTAATTTGAAACTCAGCGTTAAGTATGGTGGCTGTTATCCCTGTCGTAAGCGCAAAAGTTTGAGTGCCTGTACCCGTTCCAGTTATGTCAATTGCAACGCCGCCAGAGGTTAGTGAAAGCTTACAAGAGGCTGTTGGCGTATCGCTGTTAACAACGTAATAGGTAGTGCCGGTTGCCAGACCCGCTGGCGCTGCACTTGTCGTAAACAACTGTATTGTTGTCCCATTTGCAAGCGCTGTGGTAAAAGTAATTTTATCTGTACCCGCATTTGCTGTATATGTTTGAGTGCTTAGAGCAATAGCGCCGCTAAAAGTTACAAAGTCGCCAGTTTGCGCGCCATGACCTGCGTCGGTAACGGTAATTGTTGTTGAGCCAGTAGAGGCGGCAAAGGTAACTTCCCCTGCTGAAGTGGTTGTACGTATTGGCGTTACGTCAAAGTATGGACCGTTTGTACCGTTTTGAATGTAATATTTTAAATTTGTACCAAGAGCCAACAAGTTGTAACCTGACAGGTTAAGCCAGTTCCACAACGCACGACAGACACCCCAAATCTTTCCCGTAGTTGGTTTTAAGGCAGAATTATTTGTTCCAATATCAGCTGCCCAACCGCCAATTTTTTCTGGTTGACCAGAACGAAACCGAATTTTGTTGGATGCGTAATACCCGCCCTCATTGGCATACGTGGTGCTTTCTCTGTTTACACCGGGTCTGAATTGCAATTTTTGTAAGGGCATCTTTAACCTACATTACGCTCAAAATGAGGGCAATCCACCAAAGACTTAAAGTTGCCGCCCCAGCGGTTCTTGTGATACAGGGACTCCCAATACGCACCTAGTGGAGCAAGGATTGCTTTATCCCAAATGATCTTTCCATCCTTGAAAAAATTCAAATCTATGGCGCACCGTTTTAGATGGATGGAATTCATGGTCTTGGAACGCCCCGTCTTAAAATAAATGGCTTGTTGTTCGGGTGTACGGGCCAGTTCCCCGCCGGTCACCACAAACCCTTGGTCTGTAGCGTACTGGATTAGCTTACACATGTCCAGCAAAAATGCAGCTTGTTCAGTGTTAAGGCTCATTTCTTCCTCATTTCTGCAAGTTTCTCAACAGTCCTGCCGCCAAAGTAAGCACCCATAATCAGCATTCCCCAGTTACCCAATAAAGTGACGTAGGACTCATTAGCGTTGTACCCAAAAGCTGACATCATGGCAAACAGGAAATAGCCAGAAAAGATAGCAATCAAGCTCATGGGTCGGATGTTCTTAGACAACCAAGAGTCAGAAGCCATGTCCGATTCCCAGCGGTCGGTAATGTTGTCGGCATCGTTTTGTGCAGCTTTTGCCAATAGATCAAGTTCAGCTAACTCTAGCTTGGCTTTCTCAATACCCAATTCAAGGAGCTTTTCCTCATGCTCAAACTGAAGCTGGCGCAGATTACTGACATCTTCTGCGGTTGGGTTGTCGGGGATTTTCACGCCAAGTGTGTTCTCAACCACCTCTTTGCCCTTGGCTTGGATAGCAGACGACAGCAGCGTAAGGCCGTTTTGGGCAAGGCTACCTAGGAGGGATGCGACTATTGGAATCATCTCGTTTTTCCTTTTCAATTTCTCTACGCAGTTTTTCCATCTTTTCAATCTGAATCTTGGCTTCGTGCTTTGTTTCTAGCACATCCAGATACAACATCCCAAGGAGAGGTAACAGCGCTACTATAAGCAAACAAGCGGCAATCCAACCCATGACTATTTCCCAATCCTGCTTAAGAGGCCGAGGAGCAACCACATATATAGGAGGAATAGGATAGTCGCCAGCAGATACGCCTGCCTTTCTTTTAGGAGCCGCTCCTCCTCTTTGCGTTGCCATGACTCATCATCCCGTTTCTTCCTTGCCCTGTCCTGCTCGATCTTGATGACATCCCGCATATCAAACACTTTGGAATACAAAGCCCCCATCTCTTTTGGAGCGCCGTACACCATCGCCTCTCTGATCTCCGTCTCCAACAGCGCCATCTGGTCTTGAGCCATCACCCGCTTCAGGGCGGCTTCCATTAAGTTAGCATCGGGGTCGTAGACAGTTCTGCTCTTCTCTTCCTCTTCCCTTATGTGGTCAGCAAGTTGTTCTTGCAACTTAAAGAACGTCGAAAGTTGGACAACAATGTCTGCCATGACTTGG